>OKWV01000005.1_pt1 | contig 294024 bp, 262 predicted proteins | sample 1607231 | NCBI WGS metagenome assembly OKWV01 (sample SAMN07501066, study PRJEB24779) | human gut metagenome | isolation source: stool | host: human infant | place: USA: Pittsburgh, PA | reverse complement strand
ATCTTCTTCTGCTGCCGCGTCAACAATTAGCGGCACCTTGTGGCGTTGCGCCACTTTGGCCGCTTCGGCCACCGTCAGCATACTTTTTTGCACGGTATGATGGCTTTTGATGTATAGAATGGCCGCTGTTTTTTCGGAAATCATCATTTCCACGTGTTCTGGACTGCACATGTTGGTGTAGCCAGCTTCCACTACTTGGCCGCTGCCTTGCGCTACCATGACTTCTACAGGCGTGCCGTAGTCCACGTTGTGCCCTTTAGGTAAAACAATCTCCCGTTGTTCGATCTTTTCTGTATAGGGATGATACGCGTGGTACAAGCTGCCTTTTCCAATCAAGGCAGCCACCGATTGGGCAATCCCCGCTGAAGCCGAGGAAACGATTTGGGTATCTTCTACCTTCAACAAGTTGGCTAAAAAGGCCCCTGTTTGCACACTAAGTTCACTCATTTCAAAGAAATGTTCGCCGCCGAATCGTTGAGCTGCTAGGACTGCCTCCGAAACTTTGGAGACACCTAGAATGGTCATTTTCCCAGAAGCATTAATGACTTCTTTTAAGTGGAATTTTTCGTAACTATTCATTATTTTCTCCTTTATAACAAACCAAAGAATGAAGTGACCAAACTAACTAAGACAATCGTGCCGATAATGATACCGTAACGTGGGCCTTTCTTTACCATGAAGAAATAAATAGCCATGACTGCTGCTAAAGGAAGTAACCCTTTCATAATTTGATCTAGAATATCTTGTAAAACAATCGTGGCACCGCCAGTAACTTTAAACGTCATCGGGCTAGCAATTTTAACATAACTCGCACTTAAAGCGCCCATCATCATCATTCCTAAAACATTTGCTGAATAAATGACTTGCTTAATTTTGCCGTCTTTTAACAAACTTAAGATTGAATTACGCCCTAATGTATAGGACTTATTCACTAATGTCCAACTGATGTATAACGTAATGGCTGTGTACAGAACCAACGGACCGATACTTCCAATCACGTTACCTCCTTTAGCCATTGGAATAAAAATGGAAATGATTAACGGCATTAATGCTGCCCAAATAATCGAATCGCCAATCCCAGCCAGCGGACCCATCAACCCAGTTTTAATCGATGTGATCGCCGTATCAGAGATCGCTGCACCATTGGATTTTTCTTCCTCCATAGCAATTGCAATCCCTTGAATTGAAGCCCCTACTGTTCCTTCAGTATTAAAAAAATTCAAATGACGTTTCAGAGCTTCTCTTTGTTGTTCTTCATCGTCTGCGTAAAGTTTTTTAATTGCAGGAATCATCGATGCACAAAAAACTAAACTTTGGAGACGTTCATAAGAATTGGATAACTCACAGCCTAGTTGATAAATCCAAAAGGCTTTGGATAATTCTTTTTTAGTAATTTTTTTCTGTTCCAATTGTTGTTCATTTGCTTGTGTCATTTGTTCCATTATGCTGCCTCCTCACTCAATGCCTTATTTCTAACTAAAAAGGCAATACAGATTCCTAAAATAGCGACGGCCATAACTTCTGCGCCAAAATATACTACTGCAACAAAACCAATTAAAAAATAAGGAATCAAATTTTTCTTGCCAATTACCATAATTGTTAAGGCGAATCCTAACGCTGGTAAAATACCACCCATTACTTCAAAGCCGTGCATCAACCATGCTGGGATAACTTCTAAGACTTTATTCACCACAGATTGACCAAAAAAGTTCGCCGCAAAAACCAACGGAAAGCGAATTAAAAATCCCGCTAAAGCTGGATAAACAAACGCAGCTCGGTAAATCCCCCCATAATTTAACTCTTCTGCATATTTATCAGCCATATGCACCCACGTCGCATTGATGGTCCGCCGTAATTGATCCATAAAGACGCCTAACACACCAAAAGGAACAGCTAGTGCAACAGCCGCCTCGGCATTCATTCCCACACCTAAAGCAATTGGAATCGCAATTGCTGAAGCTAAAGCCGGATCACTAGGCACATTGCCGCCCGGTGTAGAGGTGACTCCGAGATAAACAAGTTGAATCCCCGCCCCCACAACCATTGCTTCACTAAGTTTTCCTGTTGCTAAACCAGCCACCAATGCTGCACCTAATGGCTGAGACAGCATGCCTGAAAATGTGTACCCAAAACGCAAACGTGCAAACCAATAATAAAGTCCCATAATAATTGAAACACCTAAAACGCCCATATGATTCTCTCCTTTTTCTCTGATTATAGTGATTGATATTTTTCAATTAATTTTTGAATTGGTAGGGGATTTTCTTCGGGAATCGCTTGGAAGAAAACATGGATGCCCTTCGTTAAAAGTTCAGTCAAAATTGCAACATCTTCTTCAGATAAATTGATATTTTTTAAAACATTTTTCCGATTTGGTCCGCCACCTAAGCCACCAACTTGAATCTCCTCTTTAATAATTTCTTGGTCCACCATCGCTTTTAAGGTCGTTAAATCTGGCACTAAAAATAACACCTTTTTCTCTTCCTTTTCTTGCGATTCCCAATATTCTTTGGCATTTTCAATCCCTTTAATTACTACAGAAACCCCTGGAGGCGCTGCCATTAAATAAATACTTTGTAAAAATTCATCTTGCTCTAGTTCATCACTCACTACCAAAATTTCATTTGCACCTGATTGTTGTAACCATTTAGTCACTACTTGTCCATGGATTAAACGACTATCGACTCTTGTTAATACGATTTTTGACATTCTGTTCACCTGTACTTTCTTATTTTGGAATTTCTAAAATTTGACAACTGTCTACTGCTGCTTGTTGAATCATTTCTGCGTCTTGTAAACGAAACCCAGGACCACTTTGTTTCATGACGGATTCTAATAATAACGATGTGCATAGTCCGGACACAATCAGGAGGTCATAATCTTTTGATAAACGCAATGCAACGTTACTAGGTGTGCCGCCTTTAACATCTGTTAAAATTAGCAGCTGGTTGTGCCACGTTAATTGTTCAATTTTTTCTGTGACTCGTTCTAAATAATCCCCCAGTGAATCCTCTGCTTGTAATGCAACTTCATGTACATTTGTAACTTCTCCAACAATCATCTGGACGCTTTTGACTAATTCCAAGCCCCAACCATTGTGTGTTAAAAGTAAAATTGGTTCATTTTCCATAAACAAACTCCTTTGCTAATTAATCATTTTATTAAAAGCAATAAGTGTGCCAACTTTCATTTCCGTTTGAATTAAGCCTTTTCAAAGAGCAATTCATAAATATAACGCACTTCCAAAGGTGGAATCAACAAATTATAGGACACTTCAATCGGTCGAAACGCCATTTTTATGACAGATACTGCTTCTGGCAACTCTCGGTATGACACTTCATAAGCTGTCGGGTCATATTCTGGATTTAGCAATTGCCGTTCTAACATACAAGCACAATGAATGATAAAACGAAGTAAAATCTTTTCGTCACTTTTTATTTTGGTTTGCAAGCAAATGTCTGAATAAATCTTAGCTAATTCGATTGAAATGGTTGTCGGATTCAAAACTGTTAGTAAGTCTGTAATAGCTTCGATTGATAATCCTTGAATATATTTAGCTGAAACTTTCTTTAGTAACTCTTGGTTTTGTTTTTCTTCTAAATGATGGCCTAATAATTCGAAAACTAGCTGAATGCCCCGCTTCGATAGTAAATCTTGTAAAGAAATAAACGGAATATCTGGCACTTCTGTCTTTACGGTGCCAATGATGCCAACGATTTTCTCTTCTTTCCGAATAAAAGAATGCAAGCGATCAATGTCTTCCACTTCTCTTTTCTCTAAAGTAATGATGCGTACATTCGTTAGTAATTCATTGGGAAAAGTTTTTAGTAACAACTGTTCAATTTTAATAGCAGTCCCCATGCCAGTTAGACAGGAAATAATGAGAACTTTTGCCTCGTTGAAGCGACCTTTACTGCAAATCAAGGCGCGATGATTTTTTTCTTTTAAGACTGGTAATAGATACTCAAACGCCGTCGATTCATAAATGACTTCTCGGGCCACTTCTAGCAATGTTAAGAGATTGATATTGCTAATTAGCAGCACTTCCATTTGAAACGTTTGACTGATAGCATTACCAAAGTAAACCAAGGAACCGATGTCCACCATTAAAATAATTTTTTTATACTGATTTTGCTTTACAATTGTACGGACTTTTTCTAATGTTTCTTCCACTGATTGATTAATTGGCATATCAACTGCACGCATGACCGTTGTTGAGAACAGAAGGTTGGTGTACTCAACCATGCTGCTGGCCGTCGCGGCACCATGTGCAACGACGATAACGCCACAGTTTTCTTCAACTGAGTGCGCTCTTTTTTTAGCTGTGACTTTACGAATAAATAGATCAAAAAAGAGGATTTCCGTATCAGCAAAAGAAATCCCAAACAGCGTTTGTAAAAAGTCCACCATGGTCTTAGCAGCTTGATACTGGGTTACTTTGCCAGAATAGATATTTTTGGTATCTGAATAAAATGTTTCATTCATTTGTGCAGAATAAAAAACAGCAGAATAAAGGTGGACAATTAAAATATTCTGGAAATCCTCTGTCAATTTTTCTTGGATTAATTGTTCAAAAAAGACAATGGCTTCTTGAATTTTTGGCTGCAATGTTTCGTCAATGGCCTCTAAGGCTAGCGGTTCTTGAGCAAAAATGTCCATATCATAAAGTTGCTCGACTTTGTTTTGCATGATTGCTAGCGCATCCTCTGTCGAAAGAGTTAATTTTTTCAAATCTGCATATTCTTTCAATAGAAAATTATAAAAACGATCATTTTTCAGACTTTCTGATTTGAGTAACTCTTGACTGCTTAAATAAAAATGGTTGTATTGAATCGTGAGGCCATCGTTAGGTATCCACTCATTAAAAGCCAGCAGACTTTCTACATCAGGTTGCTCTTTGACTGTCCCCTCGTTTGCTTCAATGCAAATAGTTTCCGTTAATTGATCGAACACCTCTAAATAGGCTTGTGCGCTCATAAATTGAATCGCCGCTTTCAATTCGCCAACGTTGGCTTCAAAATGAGTAAACGTTAATTGTTTCAACGCCTCATAACGAATATGGATATTCTTTTGAATCCGTTGACTTTCTTCTAAGAAAAAGGACAAAATCAATTGAATTTTTTCTTTCATAGAGCGCTCGGCTAAAGCTGGAATAGCTAATGTCACAGGGATCCTTCTTAAAAACGTTTTCAAAAAATGTTGATTGACTGCTTCGGTTGTTGCAAAAATAAATTTTATCGATACATTTCTTTGTTTTTCGGCTTCACCCATCCGTGTAAAATACCCTTTATCCAAAACTGTAAACAATTTTTCTTGACCTTCGCTCGTTAATCGATGGACTTCATCTAAAAATAAAAAACCACCATCTGCCAACTCCACTAAGCCTTTTTGGTCATTGACGGCACCAGTAAAACTGCCTTTTTTATAGCCAAACAGATGAGAAGTTAATAATTCTGGATTGTTGAAATATTCTGCACAATTAAAATAAATGAATGGAACTTCTTTGTTCATTTTAACTTGATAAAATTGGTGTAATTGTTCTGCAATTAAGGTTTTCCCAACTCCAGATTCTCCAGTAAGTAAAATATTCAAGCCATTAGGCGGATATAAAATAGCGGCTTTCAACTTCTTGATGGCGTCTGCTAAGCTCCCATCAAAACCAATTACGTTCGCAAATGGATTCATTTTCAGTAGCTGCTTTTTCTTATGTATCTGTTCTGTCTGTTGATAAATGTCCTCTTGCAGCGAAGCGAGGGAATCGTAACACGTGCTACTTTTAAAAAAAGGAAACTGTTCCTCTAAGTAGTCTTTATCAAAAAATAACACTGGTCTTGATTTAACTTTAACGACTTGGTCTTTTCTCACTAATTCTGAAAGCTCTTCACTAACAGCGGTTCGGGTATAGCCAGAGGCCTGACTTAATTGCGAAGCCGTTGCGGGCAACAAGGTTGCTTTGCTACTTGGATTTTGTACGTGAAACTTTTTTAACGCTTGATGAATATTATCAATTCTCATAGTCTTTTCCCCATTTCTTTTTTGATCAAAAAGTTAATTTATTATACATTAAAACGGAAGCGATTTCTTATTTACCATAAAAAAATCAAGTCTTTAACCAAAAGATTAAAGACTTGATTTTTATTCTCCGTATTGTACAAGTTGTGTATTTTCACAATGAAAGTCCAAGAAATCTTGGATTTTTTTACCATTGAAGTAGTTATCAATGACTCGCATAACCGCATTGTGGCAAACAAATAGGTAAGTTTCCTCTGAAGCCAAGGCTTCCTCAATCAAGGGATAAATTCGGCCCGCGACATCTAAGACTGATTCCCCTTCTGGAAATGGCAAGGAAATCTCAGAACGATTTTCCTGGAAAGCCGTTGTTTCAATCGGTTCACCATCATAAATGCCAAAATTCATCTCAATTAAACGTGGTTCTGTTTCAATCGTCAATTGATTTCGTTCCGCAATTTTACGTGCTGTTTCTTGCGCCCGTTTTAAAGGCGACGCCAGTAAACGGTCGATTTGAATTCCTTGTTTGGCAATTTTTTCAGCTACCAATTCCGCTTGTTGATAGCCTTTTTCGGTCAATTGCGCTTCCGCATGACCACAAATTCTACGGGCCACATTATAATCTGTTTCACCATGTCTCACTACGTACAGCATTTTTCCACCTCAGTTTTTTGTCTTGTGTCTATTTTATCTGAAATTTGGTCACAATAACACCCTATTTAGCGATAACTTTCTGGTAATTTAAATTTGCCTTCTTGCTCAAACTGTTCGCCTACTTGGAATAAGAGATCTTCACGTCCACGAGCAGCCAGCAATTGAATGCCTAAGGGTAACCCCGTTGCCGTCACATGTGTGGGCAAGCTGATGGCTGGTTGTCCTGTCAAGTTCGCTAGTTGAGTATACGGTGTTAGCTGTAAACTTTTATCAAAATAATCATAGATTAATTCAGCTAATTCTGCTTCTGTTAATTCTGCTGCTTGCGCCATTCGTTGACGAATGTGCTCACTTTGCAAATCTTCGTTAATTTTTGGTGCTGAAAAAGCCGTTGTTGGTGATAAAAACAGATCAAATTTTTGGAAAAGTTCTTCCATCGTTACTGCTGCTTGATCCCACAACTGTAATGAATGAACATAGGTGGCTGCTGGAATCTTTTGGCCAAATTGATGCATGGTCCATGAAAAAGGTTCGATTTCTTCTTTACGAATTGGGCGCCCGAGCCCCTGTTGAATGCTATTCATCATCGCTGTAGTTTCTGCGCCGTTCATTTGATAATAGGAGCGAATCAGCGCTGCACCATCGACTGGATAAGGAATCTCAATGATTTCATGGCCAGCGGCTGCCAGAAAATCAGCCGCTTGTTTCGCCGCTTGTGTTGCTTCTGGCGAAATCAGTGAGCCGATAGGCGAAGCGGTGCACAGAGCAATTTTTAGCCGTTGTTTTTTAGGGTGTGTTTGCCATTCTGCCAAGGGCGCTTGGTAGGGGGCGCCACTGTGGCTACCACGTAGGCCATAAAATAATGCTTTGGTGTCTCTCATAGAAATAGTCAACGCAAAGTCAATCGAGGCACCTTGCCAGCCTCGCCAGCCTTCTGGGCCGACAGGCATGGAGCCACGGCTAGGTTTTAAGCCAATTAAGCCACTAAAAGAGGCGGGAATTCGGATGGAGCCACCGCCATCACTAGCGCCGGCGATAGGAACAATCCCGCTAGCGACAACTGCGGCAGCGCCGCCACTGGAACCGCCTGGCGAATGTTCCAGGTTCCAAGGATTGCGGGCTGGCCCGTAAAGCGCAGGATCCGTAATATTTTTAAAGCCAAACTCTGGGGCGTTGGTTTGTCCTAAGGGCATCAAACCAATCGTTTCTGCTTGTTTGACAAAGTTAGAGGTCGTTGTTGCAGTACTATTTTTAAAAAGTTGCGAGCCGGCCGTTGCTGACCACCCCGCTTTTTCTTGGCCTAACATTTTCAATGGAAATGGCAAACCAGCAAATAGTGTGTCCTGGTGTTTATTTTTTTGATAAGTTGCTTCTGCTTCTTGGCTATCAAAGGTTACAAAGCCATTGATCTTTGGATTTAACTTTTGGACTTTTTTCTCAATATCCTTTAAGAGTTCTGTGCGACTTACTTTCTGTTCTTTTAATTGTTGTACCCAATATAGTCCGTCTTTCATACAGACCCACCTCCTATACTATTCCGTATTAGTATAGCATGGTTTTTAGAGGTCATCCTGTGATGGTGATTTTCATTCGTCAAGTGCTTCTCTATTTTAAGTAAATAATTCGCCAATGTAAGGAAGCAACTGCGGATGCAGTTTGTAGCCTTTATACCGTGTATTTTGGATACCTTGTTTTTTAAAGCCCCCTACTTGAATTTTTTTATTTAATTTTGTCAGCTGTTTGGTCATTTTTTTTCGATTGTTGGCTGTTTCTTCTGTGTCATAAATTAATTTACACAGGCGCTCCATTGGTAAGTGTTCTTTTGGCGTACTGTACAAGACAGCCAGTAGTGCCCGTTCTGTAGCGGTTAGCTTTATCCCTTCTACGTTTAACTTTTCATCTTCTCGTTGGATGGGTTTATTTAATTCTGCCAAGAGGAGATTTTCTCTTAATGTATCCAAAGTCGCATCCAATCGTAGCCAATTGAGAATGCCATATTGATAGCTGATGCTCAATTCTTCCGAGGTAGGAATGTCTTCGGAGCGAAGAAACAACGGCGTTTTAACTCTGGCTAATTCCTTTAGATATAAATATTGTTCTTTGCGAGGAATCGTTTCGCTGAGAATGATGGCATCAAATTTTCGATAAAACAAATGACTTTCCTTAATTTCACCAATCAGACACGTCGTACAAAAAACTTGGTGATCTAAATGCTGTAAGCGGTTTTGAAAAGCAGTTTCTGATAAAATATTTTTTGTGATGACCATTATTTTCATTCTTGATTCCTCCTTAATTCTTTTTTAGTTCAAAATTTTCTCAATTTTCGTGTTTCGATTTGATATATTTAGTATACTGGAAATTTTTCGAATTAAAATTTAGAAATTTACAAGCAAATCAGTCATTAACAGTCATTCCTATAATCCCTGATTTATAAAGGCTTTCTAATAGTCTTATTTAAAAAAATATTTGTTATTTAATCCTCAATATGCTATTTTTTTAATTTTTTCTTTTTTTATTTAGCTAACAAACGTCAAAAGGTTGGTAGCTAATATCAACCTTTTGACGTTTGTTAGCTATTTTCTCTTGAAATCTTTGGATTTTTTTCTACTTTCACTAAAAAAAACAGCCAAAAGTGGCTGTTTTTTTGCTGCTTATATTTATTTCATAATATCGATCAAGTCTTTTTTCGAAGCTGCCGAGGCAGGGAAATAGCTAAATACAACCCCGATAAAGACAGAAATCCCGATGGCTAATGAAACGGTCATTAAATCTGGTCGAACAGAAAACGGTAGTGCCATTGAGGCCAAGTAGGCAATAATCATTCCTAAAAGATAACCAGTAATTCCGCCGATTAAGGTCAAGGCAATTCCTTCTGTTAAGAATTGCTTTTTAATATCACTGGCTGTCCCGCCCAATGCACGTCGGATACCAATTTCCTTAATCCGTTCTGAGACCGAAATGTACATCATATTCATAACGCCGACCCCAGCAATTACCAGTGAAATGGCTGCAATTGCGGAAATAAACAAGGTTAAATTATTTAATAAAGAGCCCATTTCTTTGATGGTATCTTTAACATTATATTCTTGATATGTCCCGCTGTTTTTCATGGTTCCTTGTTGAGAGAGAGCTTTTATTGTTTCTTTCAATACTTGATCTGGTTGGTAGCCAGGTGCCACTGTTAGCTTCAACGTAGATGTATCTTTTAGCTTGCCGAAATAATGTTCATAGGTCTTTTTGGGAAAATAAAGTAATGAGTCATCATTACCTGGACCAATGGCACCGCTGGTATTGGTTGTCACGCCAACAATGGTAAAAAGTTGCTCTTTATATGGAAAAGTTCGATTAACTGCTGCAGTTGGGTCTTGGTAGAGTTCTTTGGCAACCAGTTCATCCACCACCACTGTTTTATCCAGTTTTGCATTGTCTCCATCATTCAGTTGGCGTCCCGCCAACAATTCTTTGGTGGTTTTGTCGGCAAGTTCATAGGTTACAGAAAGATTTTTCGGTCCTGCTTGAAAATTCAGTGTACCTTTTTGGGCGCCATCAACTTCTCTTTGATCAAAATCAATTTTTTCTACGCCAGGAACCATGCGCACGACCCCTAAATCATTGTCAGTAAACATCGCTTGGTCACTAAACATATCCGAAGTGTTGTAGGCCGAAAAAGAAATCTTCTTCACATTTTCTTTTTGTTTTTCAGCGGATAATTTATCGACCATGTCTTCTTTAAAGCCGTTACCGATAGCCACGATGGTAATCACCGAAGCGATCCCGATGACAATCCCTAGCATCGTTAACAAGCTGCGTCGCTTATTTTTCAAAATGGAACGGAAGGCGGTTTTCCAAATAATTGAACGTTTCATGTCAGCACCTCCTCTAAAATCTTTCCATCACGAACTTTAATCAAACGATTGCAGTATTCAATTGTTTCTTCATCATGTGTCACTAAAATAATGGTGACACCTTCATTGTTTAATTGCTGAAAGAGCGTTAAAATTTCTTCTGATGTTTTACTATCTAAAGCCCCAGTTGGTTCATCTGCAATAATAAAACTTGGCCGATTGACAATCGCACGCGCAATGGCCACACGTTGTTGTTGTCCGCCCGAAAGTTGTTTTGGATGCTTCTTGCCTTTATCTGGCAAGCCGACTTTTGTCAGAACTTCGTGGACACGATCTTTGGCTTCTTTTGGGGTTAACCCACTATATAAAAGAGGTAATTCAATGTTTTCTTCAACTGTTAGTGTTTCAATTAAACTAAAATTCTGAAAGACAAAGCCGACTGCTTCATTTCTAATTCGGGATAGTTCCTTATCAGAAAAGTCGCCAATTTCACGGTCTTCAAATAAATACGTTCCTTCAAACTTTTTATCAATAAAGCCTAGCAAATTAATTAAAGTCGATTTCCCAGAACCAGAAGGACCCATAATCGCTAAAAATTCTCCAGCCTCTACTTGGAGATTAATATCATCTAACACATGCAGTGTTTCTTCTTCGGAATAATAATATTTATGAATATGGGCTAGCTTAATCATTGGCAGCTACCTGAACATCTTGATTATCTTTTAATTCTTTATTGGGATTGGCAATCACTTGGTCTTTCCAGTTCAAGCCACTTTTGACAACTTTACGACCTAAATTTGTTTCTGTTTCAATCGGTGTTTTTTTCGCTTTGCCCGCTTTGTAAACATAGACAAATTCTTTTTCGCCATCTTTTTGGATTGCTGCTGTCGGTATAATCATTTGCTTTTGCGGCACAGCGATGCTAGTAGACAAGCCTTCTGCCCAAGGAAAATCACCTTCTACTGTAAATTGATAACTCACTACTGGGTTGCCTTCATTTTTAGCTATTGGGGTTTGCGCGATGGAAACGATTTTGCCTGGCGCTGTTTTGCCTGAACCAACGGTCGTCACTGTTACTTCTTCCCCTGTCTGTAATTTATCGTAATCATACTCGGTTACTTTTCCTTGAATATTTTTCTTTTGTGTTGCAATTTTAATGACTGGTTTGTCGGTACTACTCATGGCACTAGCATCGACAGTGACTTGGCCATCAATTGGTGCTGTAACAACTGTGTTGACTTTGCCACGTGTTTGTTCAAGCGTGTTTGCTGCTCCGACGGCATCACTGTTGGCTAATTGAAGGGCTTGGTTAGCTTGGGCGACTTCACTATTCGCAGCACTAACAGCTTCATTCAATTGCTGAATTTCCGCATTTAGTGTTTCTTTCTCTTCAGCCTCTTTTGCGGTGTTTAATTTTTGCTTGGCTGCAGCAACTTTGTTTAAGGCTTCATTGTATTTTTGAGTGGCTAAGTTAACGTTCTCTTGTGCTTGTTGGACTTGAAGATTATTCCGATTAACGGCATTCGCTTGTTCTGTTTCTGTGGCTTGGATGTCTGAGTTATTGTACGTTAACAATGGACTATCTTTCTTGACTTCTTTACCATTTTCAACATTTATTTCGGCAATTTTCCCTAAAGAAGGATCAAAGAAAATATCCCGAGTATCTAGAAAACTCACTTGACCATCTAATTTTAATGAGGCCATTTCTGTAATGGTATACGTTGTGTATTCAGGTTCAACTTCTTTTGAAGAAAAAACTGTTTTTGCTCCGATAAATCCGACGACGACCACTGCGGCACCAATACCGAACCACACTTTTTTATTTCGCTTCTTCTGGCCTGACTTTTTCATTTATTTGTTCCTCCTTGATTTCTGTTGACGAGTTTGTCATTTTATTTAGTATATAATGAATAAAAAAATCGGTCCCTTCATCTTCCTATCATTCCTCTTACAGTTTTGACACATCTTTATCTAACAAAAAAACGTTTATCCTGTGTAAAAGGATAAACGTTTTTTGTTATTTTATTGTTCTAATTGACCCAACCAGCCAGATGTACCACCTAGAACATTGGTTACTTGATACCCTTGTTGACTGAGAAACGCACATGCTTGTGCGGAGCGCGATCCCATTTGACAAATCAGATAATAGGGTTGGTTTTTATCTAATTGCTGATAATTTTCGGTTAAAGTACTTAAAGGTAAGTTGATGGCCTGAGGGACATGCCCCAGTTGGTATTCCATTTCTTCTCGTACATCAATAATCGGTAATTTTTTTCGTTTTGCTTCCTGATAAAATTCAGGCATGCCAATCGTGTTATACATTTTCTAGTTCCTCCGGTTTTACCATTCTATATAGCGCAAAAGCACCATCTAAATTTCTGACTGAGATGCCCGCTTGCTTTAGCATCCGTTCTGCAATATAACTACGCAAACCACTGTGACAACTAACAATGTACTCCGTTGACTTGTCTAATTCCTCCAAACGTTCTCTTAACTCATTTAAAGGAATAGACACAGCATTTTTAAATTGACCATTGGCTTGTTCAGCGGGATTACGGACATCTAATAAAACAGCCCCCTTAGCTAATTCGTTGGATAACTCATACCATTGAACGTTTTCACTCAATCCTTCTACAAGGTTCATCGCTGCATAGCCTAACATGTTCACAGGATCTTTCGCTGAACCAAACGGCGGCGCATAGGTAAACTCTAATTCAGGCAAATCAAAAATAGTTAACTGTCCTTTAATAGCGGTCGCAAGAATATCAATCCGCTTATCTACGCCCTTTGCCCCAATTCCTTGTGCGCCATAAATTTCCCCTGTCGTAGGATGGAAAACTAATTTTAACTGAAGATCTGTTGCGCCAGGATAATACCCCGCATGGTCTTTTCCACTGATATGCACAACAGCTGTTGTTAGTCCAGCAGCTTTAGCAGCCCGTTCGCTTAAACCAGTTGAAGCGGCGGTTAAATCAAAGACTCGCACAATGGCGGTCCCAATGCTCCCTTGATTTTTTCTCTCTAACCCAGCAATCACATCCGCTACTTGACGTCCTTGGCGATTGGCGGGGGAAGCTAAAGAAATCAGCGCATCTTCTTGAGTGATTTGTTGTTTCACTACAATAGCATCCCCAACCGCATAAATATCGGGTTGATTCGTTTGATAGTGTTCATCAACAACAATACCGCCACGTAAACCAGTTGCTACACCTGCTTCAACTGCTAAGGTATTTTCTGGTTGGACACCCACCGACAAAATGGTTAAATCAGAAGCTAATGTTTGACCGTCCTCTAAGCGAATCACTTGCCCTTCTTCTTCAAAAGCAACCGCAGACTGTCCCGTAATTACTTGAACATTGTTTTTGCTTAATTCAACTTTGACAAAAGCGGCCATTTCTTCGTCTAATGGCGGTAAAACATGGGGTGCCTTTTCCACGAGAGTGACTTCTAATCCGCGTTTTTGCAAGTTTTCTGCCATTTCCAAGCCAATGAAGCCTGCGCCAATCACGACGGCTCGTTTTGTTTCTGGTGTCAAGGCTGTCATAATTTGATCTAAATCAGGAACATTTCTTAATGAAAAAACATTTTTGGCTTCTGCCAATCCTGTAATTAGCGGCACAAAAGGTTTCGCCCCTGGTGATAAAATTAATTTGTCATAGTGTTCTGTTAAAATTTCTGTTTCATGTTTCACTGTGATCACTTTTTCTATTGGATCAATCGCCACGACTTCATGGTGAGGACGAACATCTAAATTAAACCGTGCCTTTAACGCTTCGGGTGTTTGAACAAGCAGTTGCTCTCTTTCTGCGATTTCGCCAGAAACGTAGTAAGGCAAACCACAGTTTGCAAATGAAACAAAAGGGCCTTTTTCCATGACAACAATTTCAGCATCTTCCATTAAACGACGTAAACGTGTCGCTGCTGACATGCCACCAGCCACGCCTCCGATAATTACAATTTTCATTTATTTTCCTCCTTTAATTTGACCAGACCATTGGGACATCCCGCCACGAACGTTAATCACGTGATAGTTTTTTCTCGCTAAAATTTTGGCCGCATTTTTGCTGCACATGCCGGACTGGCAAATCACATAGACCTCGTTAGCGGATTTGTTGTAGGCGGGAATTTTGTTAAGTGGGACATTAATCGCTTGTGGAATATGCCCTGCGCGGTATTCGCTAGGTGTCCGGACATCTAATAACGTTATCTCTTTAGATAAACGTGACTGCAATTCTTTTGTTGAAATACTTGGCGTTTTTTTAAACAATTGAAATAACATCTTTTTCTCCTTCTCTTATATACCTTACGGGGTATATTTAACATGAAAAAGTTAGACTTGTCAACTGAAGAGATTTCTGCCATTTTTAGATTCAAAGAAAAGATAGTTGACAAAAATACCTCGTGTAGGTATATTTTAAACCAATCACTACTCTTAAGGAGGGGCAAAATGACTGAAGAAAAAAAGAAAGTGCTGAATCGTTTACGCCGCACAGAAGGTCAAATTCGCGGGATTCAAAAAATGATTGATGAAGAAAAAGAATGTATCGATGTTATCACTCAGTTGAGTGCGGTCCGTTCTAGTATTGATCGCGTAATGGGGATGATAGTTGCGGAGAATTTAAAGCATTGCTTTGAAAATCCTGAAAAAGATCCTAAAGAACAAGAAGAGCGATTAGCACAAGCGATTAATATGATTGTCAAAAAGTAAAACAACGCAAACTTATTCAGCGAAAGATAAGTTTGCGTTGTTTTTTTATTTATTAGACGAATCTGCCCCGCGTTTTTTTAAATTGACAAGCATAAAAAGAATCGTGCCAATTAGTAAAATCACGACGGCGATATAAAAGCCCATGACTTTCGAACCCGTTGTGTCAGAAATTTTCCCAGTTAAAGCTGGGGCGATTACAGATGACATCATGCCGAAAAAGTTAAACACACCCAAAGTAGTGCCAATTCCAATTTTTGGTGCATTTTCACCTAGCCAAGAAATAATAATCGGTTCTACAGCTAATTTCCCTAAGAACCCATACATAATTAAAGCAATTAATAACAACGTTGCATTACTTACTTGTACAGTTAACAAAAGCATGGCTGTTGCTAAAAATTCTAAAACAACGATGAATTGAACTTTTTTATGCATGTACTTATCCGCCAACCGACTAAAAAATAACGCTCCTGGAATAGAGGCAAATGCGACCAGCGAAGAGGACAATCCAATTGCCGCTCCTTGGAAACCACGTTCGGTACTTAAAAAATTAGGTAACCAAGTCACAATCATATAATATGCATAACAAGTGCCAAAATATAAAATATACGCAAATAGCATATGTGGCGCAAACAGTTTTTTAAAGGGCACCTTTTCTTTTACCGCTTCGTTATCTTTTTCATCAACAACGGTTGGCTGAATCAAGGCCATATCTTCTTTATGATTGCGAATAATTACTTGAAAAGCCACTAACATACAAATAATCATAAAGGCGGAAATGTACATCATCACCTGCCAAGGTAATCCTTTTTGGGCAACTAAATAACTAGATAAAATCATTCCTAAACCTGAACCAACTGCTGAACCACTGTTAACAATAGCTGTTGCAAAACTTTTTTTGGCTTGAGGAATGTTTTGCGACGTCAACGAGTAAGCCGAGCCATAGAAAGAACCACATCCTAAGCCTGCCAATAAGCTACCTAAGTAAATTGTTCCAATCGTTTGGGCTTGGGCAATCAGTAATGCTGCCAGCGTAAACAAGATAAAGCCTGGAATTAATACACGTTTTTTCCCAATTTTGTCTACCAAGAAGCCTGCAGGAATCTGCATGACTACGTAACCGAGAAAATAAAAGCTAGAAATGGACCCTAGGGCCGTATCGGAAGCGTTACCATTTAAAGACGCACGAATTTGCGGATAAACAGGAGAAAGCGCGGAACGATAAATCCAGATTATTACCCAGCCCATACATAGTAAAATAACGATTTTTTTCCAATAAGCCAACGAACTTTTTGTCTTGTCTGTCATTTTCTTTTCCTCCACCAATCATTTTTTTGGTTAACGTTTCATAAGGAACAAAAGCACTACGCTTTTTTACGTAGTGACCTTTGTCCTACCTTCTTTTTTAGTTTAAATACTCAGCCAATGCATGAGTACTACCGCTACCGCCTTCAAATTGATAACCTTGGTGTTTCAATACAGTCTCAAAGGCACTCAAGAAATGCAACACATTGTCTTCGCGACTGCTGTACCCCATATTACCGACCCGCCAAATTTTTCCTTTTAAATCACCGAAAGAAGAGGCAATTTCAACTTTAAAATGATCCAGTAATAAGCTCCGCACCTTTTCACCATCAATTCCTTCTGGAATGACCACAGGAATGACTGTTGGTGTTTTTGTGTCTAACTTCCCGAAAATTTCTAAGCCCATTTTTTGCAGACTTTCAACTAAAATACGATCGTTTTTCCGATGACGTGCGTAGACATTTTCCATGCCTTCTTGAAGTAACAAGCGCAGCCCTTCATGTAGCCCATAAATCATTGTAGTCGCTTCTGTATGGTGATTTAAGCGCTCTGGTCCCCAATATTTTTCTAATTGCGATAAATCCAAGTAGTTACTTTGAATGAACCGTTCATTCCGCGCATCCGCGCCAAGCCCTAACTCTTTTTGGTAACGGCCCGCCAGATAATCGGCTACACGTTGGTTGTAGGTAATCAAAGAAAGGCCTGAAGGTACGCTGACACATTTTTGAGTGCCTGCTACCGCAATATCAATCTTCCAATCATCGACCTTTGTTTCGACACCGCCGTAAGTCGCCACCATATCTACTACGAAGAAAATTTCATTTTCCCGACAAAAGGCGCCAATTTGATCCAGTGGTTGCATTTGTGCATTCGCCGTTTCGCCGTGGACCATCGCAACAATTTTTGGTTGATGTTCTTTAATCGCTTCAATCACCGTTGTTTGTTCAAACGGTGCGAGCCAGTCCTTTTCTAAATAAATGACTTCGGCCCGGGCGCGTTCGCAAATTTCACCTAATAAATAAGCAAACCGGCCATACGCAGGCACAAGCACTTTGTCGCCTGGCTCAATCAATGCAAATAACCCCGCTTCCAAGCCTGAACGTGACGTGCCATCAATGGCAAAGGCTTGTTGATTCTTTGTGGCAAAAGGTACTTTAATCATTTCCCGAACTTCATCCATAATTTGTAGAAATTCTGGATCGAATTGCCCTAAAATTGGTTGACCCATTTGACGAAGTACCGATGGATGGGCTTCGACTGGTCCCGGCGTCATGATTGTTCGCCGTACAAAATTTGGTTGTTGATACATAGTAATCCCTCACTTCATTTTTAATTCTTCTCTTTTATTATCTTTGGAAAAACTCAGAAATTCATTGTTCAATTTGCACTATTTTGACTTTGTTTTTTAGACATATTCAATAACTATCTTTTGTACTCCTTTTTATTCTTCGCTATACTATAAAAAAAGGAGGTTGTTGTGATGAAAATATTAGCTGAGGTCTTGGCTTTACCAAGATTTTCTGATTTACAATTATTATCGTCTCACTCAAACTTAACACAGCCCTTGGAAAGTGTAGAAATCACGGAAACACCTGATGTGGCTGATTTTATCCCTAAAAATGTCATGATTTTAACAACGGCAATGATTTATAAAGATGATCAAGAAAAATTGAAACCTTTTATTGACTCGCTAAAACAAGCAGAGTGTACGGCTTTAGGAATCAAAGTTGGGCGGTTCCTTGACGAAATTTCACCAGAAATTGTTGCCTATGCCAGTGCCGTTGATTTGCCCCTGATTAAAATTCCTAGCACACAGCCACTAGGCGGGTTGTTGCATGAAATTGTAGGCTATCTTCGTGATAGCAAAACCGAACAGATGTCTGCGGCATTTGACATCCAAAAGCGTTTTTCAACATTATTAATGCAAGATGTTGATGCTACGCGTTTCATCGCTGAATTTGCGAAAATTTTAAATGCGCCAATTATTTTATTAAGTCCTTGGCAACAGGTGATTGCCCACTCGAATTATTTTTATGGCAATCAAAAATCGGCGGAGTTTTTCATCGAACAATTATCAAAAGACCACTTTCAACAATTGGCACAAGAAAAGAAAATCTTTCGTTTACAGGATGAGCGACAAGAAAACATTCAAGTAGCTGGCTTTCCAATTCGTGTGAACGATTATTTTCCCTATTATTTATTGGTCTTATCTCCTGAACAGATTCCTTATCCTATTTCTGAATTTGCCATTGATCAGGCCATTTTAGTTTTGACTTTTATGTTATTTAAAAACCAGAAAATTGCTGAATCTTTTGAACATCTCAAAACAGACTTTTTGGACCGCTTGCTTGATACACATCAAAAAGCGCTGAGTAAACATCAAAATTGGTTGGAACTTTGGAAAAATTATCGTTTAATCAACAGTGATTATTATCAATTAGCGATTGTCTACGGCGTGACTAAACCAGAAAATGAAACCCATATTCGTTATCAGCAAGCGGAAGGGCAACTAATTTTCCAATGGCTCAAAGAACAATTGCCGGAAATCCTGCCAGATGTCGCCTTGTTTAAATTAAAAAATCAAAATAAAAGTATCTTGATTTTTCAATCTAAGAAAAATGACCATTTGATGATTTTGCAAAACCTCGCTGAACGTTTGCAACAGGCTTTGCCTATTACCATTCGCTTTGCTTTAGGCAATGCTTATGAAAACCTAGAAGATTTGCCTAATTCTTATATTGAAGCTTCCTCGACATTAGAGGCTTCTTTACACGCTCAAAAACCAGCGACTGTGCAATTGTTCCATCCCAAAGGCCTAGCTGGACTTTTTGAAAAGATTGGCACTGAAGATGTTGAATACTTTTGCCAGCAACAATTGAAAGAGTTGGCCTATCCGACGGAACCGACGTTACAAGAATTACGAAAAACCTTGAAAGTTTTTTTAGATTTCAATTGCGAAATTACTAAAACGGCCAACGCTCTTTACCTTCACAGAAACACCATTAAATATCGCATGAATCAATGTGAAAAATTATTAGGTACCTCTATTCAAGAGCCTGAGACGAGTTTACTCTTACGGGTAGCGCTGGAACTTTCAGAAAAATAATTAACAGGAAAATAGCCGAATAAAAGTAACGTCTACCAAGAAAAAGGACTCTACCGTTCACCACTGCGTGTTCAAATCCTATTGTTCCGAGGTCATTACTTTACATTCGGCTTTTCGTTATAATTCTGGTTCACGATTGGCATCTTTGGAATAAACGTACATTAACGGTTCTTCACGGCCAACCGCATAGGCTGCTTGTGGCACATAGGCACTCATGAAAATATAGTCCCCTTTTTCCACTGGATACCATTCATTGTCCAAATTGTACATCCCTTGGCCACTAATTAAATACGCACCATGCTCTTGGACATGCGTTTCAATATAGGCATGACTAGCACCTGGTTCAAAAGATAAGATATGCATATTCATATCAAAGTCAAACTCTTTCGGCAATAAACTCCAAAGCAAGACGTCTGTCATTCCTTCATATTCTTCGGGTTGTTGGTCATGAATTGACCCAACCACTTTATAAGGTTGATGGCCCGCCAACGGCTGATAGCGTTTTTTATATAAGAAAACTTCTGTGTCCGCTTCCTGTGCATTCGCTAAATACATTTTCATTTCAGGCGTAAAGTAGGCATAGCCCCCGGCTTCAAGCTCATGAGTTTCTTGACCATCTGAAACGCGCAAACGACCGTCAATGACATAAACCAACGTTTGGATCCCGTCGCCACCAAAACCAGTTGTTTGTTGACCATTTTTGTGAAACGTAGCAATGTAATCCACAAATGTCGCACCTAATTTAGGCGATCCCAAAATGGAAACATCGACATTTTCAAAACCAGGTACTGCATTTTGCACCAAACCATCATGGGGAATAATGGCGTAATTGTCTTTTTTTATCACAGCTCTTGATGTTAACAATTCTTTTTGGTAACCAACTCGATTATTTTTATAACCCATCACAATTCTTCCTTTTCTATCTTATTTATACGCTAATTCATATAAGGTATCTGCTAAAAGCTTGACGCCTTCAACCAAATCTGGAAATGCCGTTGCTTCTGCTGGATTATGACTAATCCCACCAATACTTGGCACAAATATCATCGCCGTCGGGTAATGGGGCGCAATAATTTGCGAATCATGCCCAGCGCCACTATGCATCATACGATACTGATACTTGCCTTCTTTGGCTTTTTGTTCAATAACTTCTACAATTGCTTGATTCATCGGTACAGGGGCTTCATCCATCCAGCGGTCAATTGCAATCGTTAAGCCTAATTCTTGAGCAATTGTCTTCATCCGTTCTTCTAATTCACCGGTAAAATGTCGTAAAAAAGCAGCGTCGGTATGACGGCAGTCAATTGTAAATTCCACTTCTCCAGGCACCACGTTGACTGTATTGGGTTTCGGAATGACTTTACCGAATGTTAAAACTAACGGATCACCAATTTCATTCGCACGATCAATGGCTTCTGCACAAATTTTAGCAAAACCGTACACCGCATCATGACGATAACTCATTGGCGTAGTGCCTGCATGATTGGCTTGCCCTTTTAAGTTAACCGTGTAGCGACGTTGCCCTACAATACTATGAACAACACCGACTTGGAGTTTTTCATTCTCTAAAATATTGCCTTGTTCAATATGAATTTCGACAAATGCTTCAATGTCCTCACGTCTAGTTTGCTCCTGCCGAAAATCAAAGCCTTGGCGATGCATCTCATCAACAAACTTTTTACCTTCGTTGTCAGAGATATCGACTACTTCTTCACGTTTGGCTTCACCAACAACATTTTTGCTTCCCCAGAAAACCGTTGGAAAACGACTCCCTTCTTCTTCAGCCATGGAAAGCACTTCTAGAGAACGCCGTGGTTTCCCATATTTGTCTAATAAATATTGAACAGCCGTCATGGAAGCAATAACACCATATTGACCATCTAAGGTCCCACCATTAACTACTGTGTCGATATGTGACCCAGTTAAAATCGTTTCCTGAGGAAATTCCGTTCCTGCCACTCGACAAAACAGATTCCCGACTTCGTCAAATTGCGTTTCCAGTCCAAACGCCTCAGTTTGGCTTTGCACATACTTTTGTGCTGCCAACCACGAATCTGTATAAAGTAAGCGTGTCATCCCTCCTGCAGGATCACTCCCAATTGCTGACAACTCTTCGATTCTTTGTTTTAAAACTTTTTCCAAGTCCATCACAAAACCTCCTGACTGATTACACTCTGATTGTAAACGTTTCCCTAGTTATCTTCATTGTACTTATCAAACAAAATTAAGCCTTTTTTTGTGCAAAACAACCAATAAACATCCTCTAACTCGTGGACAGAGGCGCTAATTCAATCACGCTTCTGTCCCTTTTCATTTCTAAAATAGGTGTTTAATTTTTGATAAATACGCCGTTAAACGCCTCGGTTACCCCAGTTTCTTGTTCGTAAATTGTTTCGCCTCTTAAAATTGTTTGAATCACTTGGGTCCCAATTTCACGACCAATGTAAGGACTAATTTTATTTCGGTATTCTAAATCTTCTGCTTTTAAGATATACGGCGCATTAGGTTTAATTAGTACAAAATCGGCATCCTTACCAATGCTGATGCGGCCCTTTTGTGCTAAGTGATAACGGTCAGCTGGGTTTGCTGCAATCATATCCGCGAATTGTTTCAAGGATAAACCACGTTTTTGGACGGCTTCATCGAATAACACGTCGACGTTATTTTGAACACCAGAAATGCCGCCCCAAGCTTCAAAAGCATTGGTTGTATCTTTTAAGTCTGGCGTACAAGGAGAATGGTCAGAGGTTACAAACGCGATGCCGCCTGTTTGCACGTGGTTCCATAAGGCGGCTTGTTGGTCCGCGTCACGAATCGGCGGCGAACATTTGACAACTGGACCAATGGCATCAAGTTCATCCGTGGTAAAATATAAATAATGCGTACATGTTTCACAAGTCACATCTACCCCTTCTGCTTGGGCTTTTAAAACTTCTTCCACGCCTTCTTGACAAGCCACATGACAAATATGAATCCGACAACCTGTTTCTTTGGCAAATAAAATGGCTTTTTGAATCGCTTCAACTTCGGTAAACACAGGACGTGTAGCTACATATGCCGCTAAAGTAGTTTCGCCATTTTGATAAGCTAACGCGCCTAATTTATCCGTAATTGGCGCATTTTCTGCATGGATTGCTAGCACTTTGCCAGTTTTGGCGACTTGTTTCATTCCTTCATATAGCGAATAATCGTCGACATTTTGAAAATCTCCTTCAATTGAACGATCGCCGCACGTTCCTAAAAAGCATTTATAGCCGGAAACGCCTCCTTCATCAAGTTCCTGAATCCCACCAGCCAAGTTGGTCGGGACCACGCCACCAAATGACCCTACATCTACTTTTAGTTTATTTTCTCCTGCCTTGTATTTGATCTCAAGAGAGGTCTTATCCACGGTTGCTGGAATCTGATTTAAAGGCATTTCCATAAAGGTCGTCACGCCCCCTTTGGCACAAGCGGCCGTTCCTGTGACATACCCTTCCCATTCATCGCGGTAACCACCACCAGGATCGGTAATATGAACATGAGCATCCACCATCCCAGGACTAACGACCAAACCCGTCGCATCAATCACACGTTCTCCCGACAAGTCTTGCCCGATCGCTACGATTTTTCCTCCTTGAACGGCGACATCCGTAATGACTTCTCCAGTTTCTAAAATAACTAACCCGTTTTTAATCACTAACTCTGCTTGCATTTATTTTCCCTCCTGATAAGCTGTTTCTTTCACTTTTTTTGAATCCCAAGTCCATTTTTTTAACACTAAGTACAGCACAAAACCTGTGGCAAAGCCCACAAACCACGAAATATCAGCAATGATTTTAACCTGTGGAATAAATTGACCACTTAAGGAAAGAACCAACGCCAGAATAGTAGCAACATACGCCGGCTTGTTTAATCCGTAAAAAGGATTGGCTTCCTCTTTTTTGTGTTTATCTACGTATAAATCATTTAAATCAATTTGTTGCTTTTGAACAAAATAATAATTCGCAATCATCACACCAGCGACTGGTCCTAAAACAGCCCCAATTGCGTTCAGAAAAATAAAAATACTATCGGCGTTTTCCATCAGTTTCCAAGGCATAATGAGAAAGCTGATAACACTGGCAATAATGACGCCTTTTTTATACGTCATTTTTTTAGGAAATAGCGCCGCCAATTGATAACCTGCCGGAATGATGTTCCCCGTTGCATTCGTTGAAATAGTCGTTAATAAGAAAACCGACATGGCTAAGACCACCACTGCCACATTATCTAAACGATCAATAATGTTTAAAATATTCCATTCTTGAATCCCAAAATACAGCGAACCACCTAACAGAATAACCACACTGGAAAAAGCGAAAATCCCATAACCAACAACTAAACCTGCTGTTTGCCCCACAACCTGAGCACGTGTCGAGCGCGCATTCTTAGTAAAATCCGCCACACTCGCACCAGGCGCTGACCAAACGGCCACAACCGAGTTAAAAATAATCAGATACGCCACAAGTGGATTGACTGAACGAATCGCACCAGAAACTTGATAGGACAAAATTGGTGTTAAACCGCCCCCAGCTCGAATGGCCCAAATCGTTAATCCAATAATAACGACATAAATCAATGGACTTAAAATGGCGGTAAACCGGTTCAAAATTTTGCTACCACCGAAACCTATTGCCACATTTAAGAGCCAGAAAAGAGTAAACGCCATTAATTCAGGTAGCCTGAGACCAAAAAACTGGAATGACCCACCAATTTGTAAAAAGTTCGGCCAAAATTTCCCGAGAATAATTAATAAAGCGAGCGATCCTGTAAATGTTTGCAGACCAAACCAAGCAATCGCGGCCACACAACCTCTTAAGAACCCTGGCAGTTTTGCTCCGAGACTGCCGTAAGTAGACTGTAAGTGCATCGCAAAAGGAATGCCATATTTAGAGCCAGCCACACCATTCAAATTCATGAAAGTTGCTACAATGAATGAGCTTAACACAACTGCCAGCATAACTTGCAGCGGCGATAAACCTAAGAAAATAAAGCCGCCAACTGCTGCATAATTCGGGATATTATGAATCGAACCCATCCATAATGTAAAAAAATTGCGCGCGCCCATTGTCCGTTGTTTCGGGCTACTTGGCAACAAATCCTCATTGTAGCCACGTGCTTTCAGCGCTGTTTCTTCTTGAGCTGTTACTTGAGACACATTTTTCTCCACGACAAACTCTCCTTTTTATTAAAAATTTTTTCTATTAAAACACCCTGCCTTCTCTTTTTTGTCACTTTTGCACAAACATGCGTACTGCTCTCATCACACGAATTGTAAGCGCTTTTTATAACAAAAATCATTAGTTACCCCAACTAAATAACAAACGATTCTTTGTTCACTTTGAACGAAAAAATAGCAACCTTTTTTATATCGCCCTCTCACTCTAGAAAATAAGAAACAAATCTTTTTATTCACATATTATGTACAACTTCTCTTTTTCAATGCTAAAATACGCTTATTATTAAAAATGACATAAATAAATTATACAGTTAAATGAAATCCAACACAACATTTTTTAATCAAAAACACACAAAACAGATAAACTGAAGTGGATTTCAGGAAGAGACCCATCCTGAAAAAAGACACTGACAAAAGAGTTTTCTCACAAGATTGACAACTTTTCACAGATTTAAAATCTTCTTTTTCAATTTTTACATTTTAAAAAATAACATTTTGAAAATAAAAAAATGCTTAATTTTAATCAAAAAAATAAACAAAGATTTCTGATTTTATCAGAAATCTTTGTTTCTAAATTTTCTTGCTATAATTCCTTTAACAAAATAAAATCCGTCTGTTCATCGTCTCCCATAAAAAATGAATGTTGACTATAATAGCGGTAGCCAATCGTTTTATAAAATGCCCGCGCCGCATCATTGTGTTCCCAGACACCTAACCACAGTGCGTTTTTACCAAATTCACAAGCTTTCTCTTCCGCCAGTTCTAACAATTGTGTTCCCAGCTTCTTTCCTTTAAATGCAGGTAAAATATATAATCGCTCAACCTCGAGCTTTTTTGGCCCCATCGGTTCCGTTTGTGCCGTCTCACGATTTAATTTCATGTAGCCAGCTAATTGATTATCGACAAAGATAAAATAAAAGTCAGAGTGGGGATTAGCCAATTCCTTTTGTAATTTTTCTAAATTGTAAGCTTCTACTAAATAGGCTTGCATATTTTCTGGGGTATTATATGGTCCGAAAGTATCTGTATAAGTTTCAATGCTGATTTCTTGTAACGCTGGTGCATCTTCTATTGTTAATTGTTTTATTTCTCCCATCAATCAGTCGTCCTTTCCTTAATAATTTCGAGTGTTCCCTTTTTTGACAAATTCCCAATCTTCGCTGACATTTTTACGCATCCGGACTAAGTACTCTGCCAATTGTGAAATTTCCACTTCTGACAAGCCTTGCAAAGCAACTTGATTCGAGTGTTGATTTTCGCGCACAATGATTGGATAAACGTTTTTCCCTTTTTCTGTGGCATAAATCCGCTTAATTTTTTTGTTGCTTGCATCTTCTTGACGATAAATAAAGCCTTGTTCTTCCAAACGCTTAATCGCCCGCGCCGCTGTGGTTCGATCAACTTTAATCAGTTCGGCGATCTTTTCTTGGATAATCCCAGGATTTTCACAGACCCTGACCAAATAAAGATATTGTCCTCGTGTTAAAGATAATTCCTTAAATTCAATATTACTGATTGAATCTAAGGCCCGCGCAATCATACCAATTTCTCTTAAAATATCTGTCACTAGGACACTTCCTTTCGCTAATATTTTATGATTGTCATTACTTTAACTTATTTTTGTTGCAAATGCAACAAAAATAAGTATAAAAACTACAGATTTAAACAATTTGAGCATTCGTGAAAATAAAATAATTATTCCTTTTGTTATATTAACAAGTAAGATAAAATTAGTTATAGCGTCTATAGGAGGAATAGTATGAAAAAATTAGTTTGTGTTATTTTAGTTATTTTTTTAACAGGTTGTAGTTCTCAGAAAGCGAATGAGCCTAAAAAACAAGAAAATTCTACCAATCATACAACATCAATGAAAAGCAGTACTAATCATTACAGTTCTAGCATAGAAACAAGCTCTAATAATAAACTAAAAGAAACTTCAGAAAGTGCCAGTACCACTCAGGATTCGGCAAAGTCTAAAAATGAAGTATCCACAAATGTCGAAGAAGCAAATTCTTTAGAAGCAACACCTTATGCTGTCGATCTTAGTAGTTTAAACAATCCACTCGTATTTAATTTTAAAGGAATGAATGTGCCAACTTCAATTACGTTAGAGAACTTAAATTCAACACCAACTGCTACCTTCCGAACTAAATTGTTTGGGGCTGAAAATGGTCAAGTGAAAGAAGCCATTAATAAATATGAGCTATCTATAAATACAATTCCTACAAAAGAGATTAGAATATTTTCGGCGGACGATAACAGTATTCGCACCGTTAAAGTAAATACAGAGTTAATTTTAGGAACTAATATTTCTTCAAACGACGAACAAAATAGATCGGGTACTTTATACTTATTCAATAATAAAAATGGTTCGATATCTTTAATCACTCCTAATTACGCTGGCAATGTTACGGATGATCAAAAAGACGTTATGCTAGAAGTAATTCAATAAATAACCTAAAAAATAATAAAGAGAAAACTTCATACTTAGAAGTTTTCTCTTTATTATTTTTTAGGAACTCCTCTAGAAACTCGTTTTAGTCCCCACTTATTTTTCTTATTTCTTCACACATTAAGCACGCAATAGAAAATAGAACATTTCATTTGAAAATGACTTATTGTTCTGCAACATGCACCGTTTGTAAAAATTCTGCGACTGAGAAATGGTATTCCTTCTCTTGATTTCCTTGAATGGTTCGAATCATTTTTTCAACTTCTGGTTGCAGAGCGGCAAATTGAACTTGTTGTCCACGACCTTCTGCTGCAAGACAAAATTCTTCTAAAATATCTAACGCCGTACTATCAATGCTAGGAACTCCTCGCATTGAAAATACTACACCACTTTTTGTTTCCAATTGTAGTAACGTTTGTTTCAATCGTTCAGAAGACATGAAAAATAACGGGCCACTCAAATAAACCACCACCCAATTTTCCGTACAATCGGTCGGTACTAGCCCCATTCTTGACCAATCAACTTCCTCGACATTAATCGTAATCACGGCACTTTTCGCAATGAAAAACAGGCAACCCGCTAAGACCCCTAAAACAATCGCTAAACTCAAGTCAAAAATAACGGTCGCTACCATCGTTAAGAAGAATAAACACAAGGCTGTGTGGAAACGTTTCTGGAAGAATTCTTTAATCACCGACCATTCATTCATTCGCCACGCTGTCACCACTAAAACACCAGCTAACGCAGGCATGGGAATTTTAGACATGACTGGCGATAAAAGCAACATCGATAACAATAAAAAGACCGCATGAAAAATACCCGCTAAACGTGTTTGCGCACCAGATTTAATCACTACGCTCGTGCGGGCAATCGCTGCCGTTGCAGGTACGCCACCGAAAAATGGCAAAATTAAGTTGCCAATTCCTTGTGCCACTAGTTCCTGATTACTGTCTAATGGTTTCCCTGTCATGCGACCAGCCGAAGCGCCACAAAGCAAACTTTCAATCATACCTAACATAGCAATGCTAATCGAAGGCACCAAAATATCCTGAAACGCACTTAATTGAAGCGAACCAAGTTCTAAACGTGTATCACTAAAAATACTTGTCGGAATTTTCCCTACAGTGGCCACTGGCAGTTGAAAAACCACTGTTGCTAACGTAGCTAAAATAATCATCACCAATGAAGCTGGTATCATCGCATTCCACTTTTTCGGAAAGAACACTAATCCAAGTACCACTAAAATCGACATAACCGTCGTTGGTATACTTAAATCAAAGCCCAATGAACGATAACTGCTGATTTTCTCAATTAAATTGTGTCCTTCTGAACGAACCCCAAAGAAATTATCAAGCTGCCCCAACGCAATAATAATAGCAATTCCTGAAGTAAACCCGGTAATGACCGGTGACGGAATAAAAGAAGTCAAGCTCCCTAAACGCAAAATCCCTGCCAAAAGCAAGAAAATTCCCGCCAAAAAGGTGGCCAACAAAATCCCTTGCATGCCATGCACTGCCGCAATTGACATTAAAATAGCTGCCATCGCACCTGTTGGTCCTGAAATTTGATAAAACCCACCCGAAAGGCTCCCAATCACAATTCCAGCGATAATCGCCGTAATCATGCCAGCTGCTGCAGTGGCGCCGCTAGAGACCCCAAACGCTAACGCTAACGGCAACGCGACGGCTACGACAGTCAAACCTGCCAAGAAATCTTTTTTCAATTTTTTTTGATTATACCCTTTAAATTCATCCCTTATCATTTGTGTGTACTTTTTAAACATTCGCATCCTCTTTTCATGAAATTTCCATTCTAAAGATATCATATTTTCGGAAAGATAATAAGGTGTTTTGTGAAGGAAATCGCAATTTTTTCGTCTTCTCTCCATTATTAATGAGTTAATTGTTGATAGCTGTAACTCAAAAAACTTCTCTGATCAATAAATCAATCAAAGAAGTTTTTTTCTTCATGTAATGCCACGTACAGAGGCGCTAATTCTTGAAGCGCCTGACAACTTTTTTCTTCAATCGTTTCAAGCTTTTCTGTCGCAAACCACAACTTACCAATCTGAAAAGAGTGATTGCCTATCCGCTCTTCTAGAATTTTCCGTTGTTTTTCATCTGCTAAATAATCTTTTAAAGGCAAATGGTCCACTAGTTCATGCTCCTCCTGCGGCCAAATATAATAGCCTTCGCAGTCGATGGTTTGACTCCAAGCTTCTAAACGATTAAGCAATTGATTGTAAGCGACGACTGAGCCTGCCCGCTCCTCACTTTTGTAATGTTGAAACATCAAATATACTTGAAATTGCTTTTTATTTAATAACAACGCCAGACAAGCATTTTCCGCTTGGCGTTGCTCACTGCGATATGCAGCCCAGAAATGACTGCGTAAATTCCAGCCGTTGGTCCAGCTTTCAATTTTCGGCTTAGTGATGCCGAGTTCAGCTGGTAAACTTTGGGCGATGGCGAGGTTTAAGGCTTTCCACTTTTCCCAATGTTGCTTGTAGGTTTGCTTTAAGGCATCGATTTCTGCTGGTGTTTGTTGTTCTTTGAGTTGTTTGAATGTGAAAATTTCTCGGTTGAATAGATTGAAGTCTTGATGAGACAAATTCATGTGATTCTTCCTCCATCATCGTAATTCATCCTCCAATGGCACTAAATATTCATCTAACGTTTGACGCCAAGCACGCTTCATTTGTTGCGGGTATTTAAATGGTTTTGCTTCTGGGTGCGTTGCTTTATATGACTCGAAGTCTTTGCTGCTGATAATGTCCCCCATGTTTGGGATTGGGTTCATACCAATCATATATTGAATAGCGGATGAATGAAGTTGATCTTCTGAAACAAACCATTCTTGCGCAAATTGTGCAATCACTTGATTTCTAGTTCCTGTGAAGTAGCGTCTTTTCAAAACAAATACATCTTCTTTTTGATCTACTTTTTCATTATCCATTGCATTTAAAATTTCCCGATACACTTCTTTAACACATTCCGTTTTATTCAATTTTTGCAAAGCCTTTTCAATTTCTTCACGAACGCCTTGGCTATTTGCAGAATAATTTCCTAATAATTGATCAATATAAGAAGAGTCAATGTCGTACATTTTGGCATGATTATCGCTGTAAAATTCAATCTCCGAAAAATCTTTATCTGTCCCAGGTTCTACTTCTACTAAAGAGCCTTTGATTGTTTCGTATGTTCCTATCTGTTCTTCAATCAAATGGACTTGCTCAGCTAAAGCTGGTGATTTTTCCATTTCATCATTATATTCATCATAGGTCACTAATGCTTCATAGCTATTACTTAACGCTTGAAATGATTGAACATAATCAATTCGCACATCAATCGGCTGGTTCTCATCTATCTCTTCTGGATTAAATTCTTGCATTTTACGAAAGGCTTTTTTAAATCGTTGTTTTGATTCTTTATAGGTTGGATAGATTAATCCAGATTCTTCTTTTGCTTCTGAATAAAGACGAGTCGCATTTGCGACATTTTGTTCCATTGTGTGAGGTTTTCGGAAAGTAACCACTAGGCCTTTTGTTTTATCAGGATAGGTGCGATTAGTTCTTGAAAATGCTTGAATCAAATTGGCGTATTCTAAATTACGATCGACAAATAACGTTTGAATCGTAGGTGCATCAAAACCTGTTAACAGCCGATCAACCACAATAACCAAATCAACATGACGGCCAAATTCTTTAAACTCTGCTTTTTTACGAGCTAAGCGATTGTTGATGTCTCCGTTATAGCGCTCAATGTCTTGTAAGGTCCATGAAGTACCATAGTACGCATTATACTCGGCCATGATTTTTGCTAACTCGTCTTGCTGTGCGCTAATATTCTCAGCGTTTTCTTCTAATGAATAAGTAATGGCGATTCGCGGAAAATCCGGGTCTTCCATTGTTCGTCCTATGCGAATTTGATGGTTAGGAAATTCTTGTTCTAACCAATTTTCTTTCGCAGTCATTTCTTTAATGGCATGATAATAGCGTTTTGCCATATCAATCGAACTTGTTGTCAAAATCGCTGATTTTCGCGGTCGTCCATTACCAAAATCAAATTTAGTATAAGCATTATTCGGACGGAATATTTTATGAATGACTTCTTGAATATGCTTGTCACTTTCATAAACAGAGCGGTCCAGCATTTTTTCTTTTTGAATATCATCCATCGTTTCTACTATATCCGCTAACTCTTCTGGCGTGTATTCTGCATATTTGGTTTCTTTAGACAAGATAGTATAGATTCTTTCATACAAAGACTCTCTATCAATTGTGTCCTCGTGCTCCACTTGAAAACCTAACACAGCTTTATCTTCTAACGCATTTTTGATTGTATATGTATGAAGCACTTCGCCATACTGATCGTGTGTCGTTCTTGCTAATTGTCCTTGCGCTTGCTTTTTATTTTCTTCAAAAATTGGTGTTCCTGTAAAGCCAAACCAAGTGGATCTAGGAAATACTTTTTTAACATCCATCATATTTTCCGCACTAACTGCTCGGTGGCATTCATCAACAATAAAAACAATATGTTGCCCCATTAATTTTTGAAAACGATTTGTGCCCTTCTGCTCTTCTTGTTTTCGTGCATATTTCAAAGCAGCATCCAGCTTTTGACGCGTCGTCACAATGACTACGTTAGAGTTCGCATCAGCCAACAATGTTTTACTCAATTCTTTGGCACTGCCTGTCCCGACAATCAGACTATTAGCTTTACCATCACCTGATGAAATCCCTGTGTTAAACTCCGAAGCAAATTTAGTAAACTCACTAGTTGTCTGATTATCTAAATCTTTTCGGTCCAAAAGCATAATCGTCCGATCAATCCCTGGTTTACGCGCTAATAATTTAGTAGAAACGAAACTGGTTAATGTTTTTCCAGAACCTGTAGCATGCCAAATATAGCCGGAGGTGTGCTTACTAGCGGCAACATATAAGGCTTCAATCGCATGAATTTGATAAGGATGTAAAACCATTAATACTTTGTTGTCTTGTTCTTCACTAACAATCGTATAATCGGCAATTAAGCGATGGGCATCTGGTATATTTAGCACTTGGCGACAGAACTCATAAAGATTTTCAACTTTTTTATTGTCTTTTGTTCGCCAACTAAATAAGAATTTTTTATGCATAAATTGTGGTAGCGCATTCGCAAAATAGCGAGTGGTTTGTTCATTTGAAACAACAAATAATTGCAAAGTTGAAAAAATATTATTACGAAACATACCTTCCTCGGCATACTTTTTAATTTGATTAAATGCTTGAAATACACCATCTTTCGCTGTCACTTGTTTCAATTCGATTTGGACAATAGGCAACCCATTAATTAATAATGTCACATCAAACCGACGATCATGCTTTGCAGAATTAGTATTCTTTTTTGCAATTTGATTCACGACTTCATAACTAGAAATTCCCCCACCAATATCACGATTCGAATATAAAATCAAGCTCATTGTTCCTAGAGAAGCATCTTCTCGTTCGATGGTAATTTTCGCAATACCATTTTCCCCTTTTAGCCATTTCGCTGCTTCAAAAGGCGTGCGTGTTCGTTCTAATAATCCTGTTTTGATGCGTTCAAATTCTTGGTCTGTTAAAGGGTGTTCCCCAATTGCGGCTAAATTATTTTGAATGATTTTTTCACGTAAGTTACGCCATAAATCTTGTTCCGATTTTAAATCTGCTCGATACGTCCACTGATTACGATCTTCCCCAAGAATCGCAATTAACTTGTTTTCCACTGTTGCTTCATCGTTGACACTTAGCTTCATAACCTGACCCTCACATTGTTTTATTTAATTAAATTATATCATTTTGATAAATTTATAACTATATTTTGGTTAAAAAACTTATGATGATGATTGGGAACTGTGTAAGTTAAAAGAAATAGTAGACGTTCGTTCTGGACGTGACTATAAACATCTGGGTTCTGGAAATATACCTGTCTACGGTACGGGAGGATATATGCTAAGTGTCAGTGAAGCATTGTCATATGATGAGGATGCTATCGGAATTGGCCGGAAAGGAACGATAAATAATCCTTACATTTTAAAAGCACCTTTTTGGACCGTAGATACACTATTTTATGCAATTCCTAAAAACAATTTTGATCTTAACTTTATTTATTCTATTTTTAGAAAAATAAATTGGAAATCTAAAGATGAATCAACAGGAGTTCCTAGTCTTTCAAAAACAACGATTAATGCTGTAACGGTTTATATACCAAGTGGTAGTGAACAACAAAGAATTGGAGAATTTTTCAAACAAATCGACAATACCATCACTCTTCATCAGCGTAAGCTTGATCAGCTAAAAGAGCTAAAAAAGGCTTATTTACAGCTGATGTTTGCTTCAACAAATACTAAAAATGATAAACTTCCAAAGTTACGATTTACTGGTTTTAAGGGATACTGGGAACTGTGTAAGTTGAGTGATATTTCTGATAAGGTTAAAGAAAAGAATAAACATGGGAAATTTACCGAAACCTTGACAAATTCAGCAGAATACGGGATTATCAACCAACGATTTTTTTTTGATAAAGATATTTCAAATGCAAATAATCTCGATAGTTACTACGTAGTTCAGAATGATGATTTCGTCTACAATCCACGAATTTCAAATTTTGCACCAGTTGGTCCAATTAAACGCAATAAACTTGGACGTACCGGCGTCATGTCGCCATTGTATTACGTCTTTCGCACACATAGCATTGATAATAATTATCTTGAAAAGTACTTTGATACCGTTTATTGGCATCATTTCATGGAACTGAATGGTGATACTGGAGCTCGTGCAGATCGTTTTGCTATTAAAGATTCAATATTTGTAGAAATGCCTATCCCGTATCCTTCTACGGAAGAACAAAAAAAAATAGGAATTTTTTTCAAAAAACTTGACCAATCCATCACTCTCTACAAAAACAAACTCAACCAACTAAAGACTCTTAAAAAATCCTACCTCCAAAACATGTTCATCTAATTCAGTCCCAGTTACTGCTACACGTAAAAGTAACTGGGATTGTTTACATAAACGATTGTTCAACGTTGCACAATATCATTGGAAGGAGTATCTTTATTATGAAAAAGAAAGGATGACTATCAATGGCAAACAGCTTGCAAGAAGAATATCAAAAACTTGTGAAAATGAATTATTCTGAACTTGTCACGTACTTAAATAATAAGTATGGTTCAGTTCCAGGTTCTTATTTCAGGACTCCAACTTGTAAATCTAAAAATCCTAAAATTACTCGGTCAATGGAGGGATCGGAAATTCATCATGTTGGAGAGGATAACTATCCGAATTTATCAACTACAGATTATGCTCTAGTTGCGCCATGGGAAGAACAATTACCTGACCGTTTAGTTTATTGTAATTTATTGGAACATACTTTACTACATACTTTGATTTCAGAAAAATATGGAACGGTTCAGCCTTATTTTGCGTTTAAAGCTCAGCTTGTTCAAGATATTATTAATGATTATGAATTTCAAAAAGATTGGCTAAAAGTTGTTTATTCGCAAATGAAAGACAATAAAGAATTGTTAATCGAATTGTATGATCGTGTAAATGCAAAATCTTTACTTAACTTATAACGAAAGAAGCACTCCGGAATTTGGAGCGCTTCTTTCTACATCAACATCGCCAAATGGCGCATAATTTTATCGTTATCCTGATTCTCTAATTCCTGAATAATATGCAAATAAGTTTCTTGCGTAGTTGTCATACTAGAATGGCCTAATCGAGTCGCCACGCTGGCAATTGAAACACCAGCAAATAATAACAGCGAGGCATGTGTATGACGCAAACTATGGACAGTAATCACTGGAATCTGCGCACGTTTACATAAGACTTTTAAGCGACTATTAATCGTAGAATTAAAGACACGTCCTTTCACAAAAATTGGTTCCATTGGTGGCATATTTCTTATCAATTGAGAAAATTGCATTGCTGTTTGCCAGTCAATTTGTACTTTGCGTTTAGAAGATTCATTTTTTGTTGATTGGAAAAAACCAGTGGGGTTCTTATAATTCCATGTTTTTTCAATAGTTATTTTTTGTTTAGAAAAATCAAAATCTTTTGGCGTTAGCGCCAATGCTTCGGAAAAGCGTAGGCCCGTTTTAACTACCAATAAAATAAACCAATCCCAGTTTAGTTGCTCGCCTAACTCTAATTCTTTCAAAAGAGCTTGAACTTCAAATTGATTTAAAAATTTTGATTTTTTAGGACGTGGTGCTTTTCCTTTAATGACAATTTTTCGTGTTGGATTTTTTGAAATAAGTCCTTCATCGACTGCATCTAAAATTGCTCCTTTTAATTGATGATGAAAATCCATGGTTGTCTGCCGTTCGTGGGTTAATGCGTAGTCATTTAATAACTGCTGATACCGTTGCCGATCCAAATGTTTTACTTTTAAACCAGGTGCCAACTCAGCAAGCCGTTGTTCCGCAATATAATATTTTTGCAACGAAATATCCCGAATCGCCCCTACCTTATATAGCTCCACCCATTCACTAAAATACTCATGAAATAACTGCTCTGTTCTCTTTCTCTTAACCAAAATAAAACCTCCTTGATAATTGTTGATGAACGAATCATCTTTTTTATTATCTCGGAGGTGTTAAAGTGTGTAAATATTCAGTTTTATATGAACATATTTTGGAGGTAGGATTTTTTTAGGGATTTTAGTTGGGTTAGTTTGTTTTGGTGGAGTGTGATAGCATGGTCAAGTTCTTTAAAAAATTTACCAATTCGCTCTTGTTCGTTTAATGATGGAATTCTTAATTTCTGCTTATTCATATCTTGAACATTTAAAGTAGTCATCATTAATGTTTTCGTTGTAGCTTTTACTAGATGATGTTTCATGAAATACTCATTATTGATATATACCTTCATAAAATCTATATCCATTTTTACTTTAGGCTTAAACACAATAAATACATGTGAAACAATACCATCTTGTAAATTATTCAAAACAAATCTACCAAAAGAATAATCTTTTGACTTATTTCCCTCAAAAGCAATATCACCATAATGTAATATATTATATGTTTTCATGTATTCATCTGAAGAATTACGCTCAACGGGATTTTTTGTCATTTTTGCAACGGATAAAACATCTTTAGAAGAATATTTTAATTCTTTATTTCTATCGCTGGACTTTTCCCACATATCAAAAAACTTACACTGCTCCCATTCTCCTTCAAAATCAGCAAAACGTAATTTCGGTACTCGTTCATCTTTTACTGGAAACATCAATTGCAAATACGCTTTTTTCAACTCTTTCAACTGATCTAACTCACGCTGATGAAGAGCGATAGTATCATCGATTTGAGCTAAGAAAGCACCTATTTTATGCTGCTCATCCTTCGAAGACGGATATTGAACATACATCTCCTTAATAGCTGTCCCTGAAGTCAAAGCTCGTGTCGTCATTGAACTTTTTTTCACCATTTCATTTCTAAATGATTCAGTGAAAAACACATAGCGCTTGAATAGGTTATCCATTGGGTCGACGCTACGTGCCCGACCACGCAAGACGAATCCGCTGAATACTGTATCTGTTGGTACACCTAGCATAACTGATGGATAACCTATTTCATTGATAGTTTCAGAAGTTCTGGTGAAGAATATATCCCCTTGTTTTACCTCGAAATTTTTAATCTCTTTTTTGGATAAAGTAACACGACCTTTAAGCATTTCAGGAGTAAGACCTCTGTTATGAAAGACATCAACAAAATTTACAATTGGTACTCCAGAACCGAAAAATTCTTTCTCTTTGTTGAGTCCATTCTTAAAATCGTAAAATTCTTCAACCTTACACAGTTCCCAATCTTCCTGAAACCCGCGGAACCGGAGCCGAGGGGCCTTTTTCATCTCGTCCCTCATCCTCCAAACACCTCTTTCGTGGCATCAATTAGTGCTTGGGTTTCCTCCGTTACCACCAGGTCATCAAGCATAGCTAATAACTCAGCTTCTACTTTTTTTATTTCCTGGTTTGTGGATTTGATTTCATTATTTAATGCCACCAAATCCACAGGCGGTTCCTCCTCGAAAGTATCTACGTAGCGCGGGATATTCAAGTTATAATCATTTTCAACAATTTCTTCAAAAGTCGCTACATGTGCATATTTTTCTACATCTTGACGTTCAATATAAGTTGAAACAATTTTGTCAATATGTTCGGTTGCTAATTTATTTTGGTTTTTCCCTTTTGTAAATTCTTTACTTGCATCAATAAATAAAACATCTCGATTGTCACGATTTTTCTTAAGAATAATAACCGTAGTCGGGATTGATGTACCAAAGAATAAGTTGGCAGGCATGCCAATAACTGCGTAAATACTACCATCTTCTAATAATTTTTTACGAATAACACCTTCGGCAGCACCACGGAAAAGAACCCCATGTGGCAAGACAATCGCCATAGTTCCTGAATCTTTTAAATGATAATAACCATGCAGTAAAAAGGCGAAGTCTGCTTTCGATTTCGGTGCTAATTTTCCATAACGGTTAAAGCGTGAATCATCTAAAAATGAGGCATCTGCCGACCATTTTGCCGAGTATGGCGGGTTCATAACTACAGAATCAAAGGTATATGGCTCATCTGTTGGCCAATCTTTGTTAAGCGTATCCCCGTTCCGTAAATTCATATCTTCCGCTTCCACACCATGCAAAATCAGGTTCATTTTCGCAAGATTGAAAGTAGTCGTATTCAGCTCTTGTCCATGATACTTGACACTTTTTGGATAATTCAAGTAGTTACGGACATTCAGCATTAACGAGCCCGAACCCATCGTCGGGTCAAAAACACTAAACAACTTTTTATCTTCTTGACCCAAAGCCACAATCCGCGCCATCATATCCGAAACTTGATGAGGGGTGTAAAATTCTCCTGCTTTTTTTCCTGCTTCTGACGCAAATTGCGAGATCAGGAACTCGTAAGCGTCACCAATCACATCGCCTTCATGGGCAGTGACATCAATATCATTTAATTTTTTTAATACTTCCGTAATTGTTACATTTCGTTGTTGGTCATCGGAACCTAATTTTTTCGATTGTAAATCAACATCATCAAATAAGCCATTAAATTGTTTATAATTTGAAGATAAATAAACAAAGGCTTTTTTCAAGTCATCTAATTGGAAAACATTTTGTTTTGCCTGTTCTGCTAAACTGCTAAATAAATAATCTGGCTCAATATCATAACTTAATGTATCGACTAAGGTGTCAACTAAGTCTTGACGAGAGTCCTCATCTGCTAGCAATTCTTTATATAGCTCTGTTTGTTTTGTTGGCGTATCATATTCTTCTAGTGACTCATCTGCTAAAGTCACTACTGTTTGTAATAATTTATCAGATAAATATTTATAAAAGATTAATCCTAATAAGTAGTTCTTGTACTCAGACGCATCCATTTTACTTCTAAGATTGTCTGCAGCGCTGAATAACCGTTGATTTAATTCTGCTCCCACATTTATAACCTCCTATTTATTCAAGACAAATAAAAAAAGACTTACACAACCTTACAGTGTAAGTCTTTTTTGCTAGAAAAGCAATATCATCGACAAATTTTCACTACTCGAATCCCACAAACAACGCCACTTCCAGCGCCAACAAATCCACTTCCTTATCAAAATCCAACAGCACTAGCTGTTCAATTTTCTCCAATCGTTGTAACAAAGTATTACGATGAATAAAGAGCTTTTTGGCTGTTTGAGACAAGTTTCGTTTTGATTGAAAATAGACATTCAGAGTATGGACAAAGTCGGTATGTTGCTGTTGATCACTTTTCTGCAATGGTTGAAGATATTTTTTTCTGAGGGTTGCTTGTCCTTCTTCTAAAAAATAACGTTGTAGTGTCTGTCTAAAATGAAAATTCGCGTAGGAAGCAATCCTCATTTCAGGTTTTTCTGCAACGAATTGGCGTTGAAAGGCTAAAACGTCAATCGCTTGTTGATACGATTCATGAATATGGGTCAGACCTTGAATCTTAGGTCCTATTGTTAGGAAAAGTTCCACATCTTCTTGTACTTTCATTAACTGATTTATGCTACTTTGCGCTAGGCGTTGCATCATTTTCAGATAATCGCCTTCTTTTTCAGGTGGATCTTCAACTAATAAGACAAAGGAACTGTCAATTTCAATACAAACAATTTTTTGTTTGTCCCCTAAGATAACTTGGTTTAACTGGTTACCTAAAATAGACATTCTTTCTTGCCTTTGGCGTTCATTTAAGGTTAATGAAATTAGCAAAATCGCATAGGGCTTATCTATTGTCAAGCGATAATACTGTTGAAATTGTTGGAAAACAGCTTGATCCCTCTTTTCATGCGCAATCAGCTTAAAAAATAATTTGTTTCGTTGTTGGTATTCTTCAAATTTCCGTGAGTATTCCAATTGCAATTGTAAAAGTAAGTAATGAGCTGTGATTTTAAAATGAGCCACGTCGACTGGTCGTAATGGGGCCAAGGTGTTCCAGACGAGTAAATAATATAAAATAACATTTTTCTTTTTAATTGGATAAATTTCAATTGGCACCACTTGGTTCTGGAGTTTCAACTGTAAATGAATCGGTTCTTGATAAAAGCGTAGTAATGGATGACTTTGTTCAAGTAATTGTTTTTGGAACTCTGAGGTTTCTTGTCTATCTTCTAAAATGCTAGAAATACGAATTGGATTTTTAGGCAAGTCAAAAAAATTAACTCCTTCAAAGTGGTCATTCAATAACAAGACAGGATTTTGAATAGTTTCTGCTAGATCCTGCAGCAAATGAAAACTGCTACTTCCCGTTTCTAAGATTTGATAAATTTTATTATGCAATGCGGTTTCTTGCGCATTCATGTCAAATTGTTCTAACGTGACACGACTTTTCAACACGTCAGCAATTTGCGAAAAGGTGTAATTGTAAGGAATTGCTAAAATAGGAACGTTCATTTCATCTGCTAATTTGATTAGGTCTGGTGGAACTTCTTCAAAATAACGTTGGGTTTTAAATCCCAAGGCAGCACAATGGTGTTTGGCTAGTTCTTTCAAAAAATTTTTCTGTAATTTCCGATCATCTTTAAATATGTACCCTGTCGTTAACAGCAGCTCACCTGCTGTTAGCCAATCTAAAATATCAGGATTTTCTAAAATATTGACTTTTAAAATCGGTTGGTCCTGATTTTTATGTCCTGCCACTAAGGTAATGCCAGGTAATTCTTCTAACGTTAATAAATCACTCACTTTTAACATCATTTATCCTCCCAATGTACAAATTGTCCATTCAAACTTGTAAATCAATGTCATTTTTAGCAATTGTTTAGCGTGCTGGATTCTTTTATTATGAAGTCGTGAAAGCGCTATTAAAAAGGAGGTCGTTGGAATGACAAAAATTTTAGCTTATGACCAAACGATTTTATCGAAACTCCCTCATCAAACATTGACTAGTTTGCAATGTTTTACGCACGCTATTAATTATGGTCATGTAGACACCCAAGAAATTCTCTTGACCATTTCAACGCATCCCGAACATATAGCACCTAACACGATTATACTCGATGAAAAAAAACTTAGCCATTTCGCTGATTTACCTGTCCAAATTGAGCCCCTGTTTATCCGGTTAGGCCGACGACAATTAACCCTAGCCGATGCCCAAATTTGGCAACCAACGCCACTTTATTTAACACCCAGTAAAACAAAGATAGCTATTTTTTTAACGTATATTCAGCAAACTCGTTTCAATCCTTGGCAAGCGCTTTTTCCTGCTTCGTCGTCAACCTTTCTTTTTGATTCTTATAGTCGGACCCAGATTCAAAAAGAAATGGTTCATTTTCAACAGGCTTGGGCGCAAAAATCTTTTAAAATAGCTCTTGATTGTTTAACGAAGATTTTAGGATTGGGGATTGGTTTAACCCCCACTGGCGATGATTTTATCACAGGATTACTTGCTAGTTTTTCTGCATTACAGCAACTTCCCTCGAATTTCCAACAGCTGGCTGTGCTAGCCAAGGAACGAACGAATGCGGTCAGTTATGCGGAAATCCATGAAGCAGTGAACGAGCGGTTTTCTCAACTAGTTCAGCGTGTTTTTTTATCAATTGAAAGCGGAAATACAAACGAAATGGCTCAAGCAGTTTCAGCTTTAGAGGAGGTGGGCTCAACTTCAGGAAGCGACATACTTTGCGGCATTATTTTTGGTTTAAAACTATTTTGTGAGGAGAATAATCATGACAATTCAAACAGTAATTAAAGAGAACGCCTATTTTGATTCAGTTACTTTAATGACCATTTCAACACGAGCCAATGAACTGGCTGGAGTTAAAACCGCAATGATTGGGATGGGAACCGACATGAATCTTGAAGTGATTCGGAATGTTGGGTTATATACACCCGCCTTGGAGCATGTTACAACAGGTGATTTATTAATTGTTTTAGATCTTGATGACCAAGCGAACTCAGAAGAAATTTTACAGCAAGTCGACGAGTTATTTACGAAGAAAAAGAAAACTGCTTCTTCTGAAGTAACCTATAAGACGTTAGATTCAGCCCTTCATGAAGAGCCTGATGCCAACTTAGTTGTAATTTCTGTCAATGGAAAATTTGCTGCACGAGAAGCGCATAAAGCTTTAGATCAGCAAAAACACGTCATGCTCTTTAGTGATAACGTGACGGTTGACGAGGAATTAGCGTTAAAACAAAAAGCACACGAAAAAGAACTGTTTGTGATGGGCCCTGATTGTGGAACAGCGATTATTAATGGCGTTGGGTTATGTTTTGCTAACGAGGTACGTTCAGGAGATATTGGAATTGTCGGCGCTTCTGGTACAGGCAGCCAAGAAGTTAGTGTCCAAATCCATAAATATGGTTATGGGATTTCACAATTAATTGGTACTGGTGGCCGTGATTTGTCTGCTGAAATTGGTGGGCTGATGATGCTTGACGGGCTGGATGCTTTAATGGCTGACGAACAAACTAAGGCAATTTTGCTTATTTCTAAACCGCCTGCTCCAGAAGTAACAGAGAAAATTTTAAAAAAATTAGCTGTTTCAACTAAACCAGTTGTTATTTATTTTATCGGCAGTGAACAAACGGAACGAAAAATAGACAACGTCACTTTTGCTACTTCTTCTCTGGATGCAGTTCAAAAGGTGATTCAATTTAGTCAAACACAGGAAGCGGAAACCAGCCTCTATCAAAATCCGACAGGCGCAACGTTAACAACCATCCAACAGCAACAAGCCCCTTCTCAAAAATTTGTTCGTGGGTTGTTCTGTGGTGGCACTCTTTGTGATGAACTTTTATATGCTTTAACAGAAGTCTCTGATGATGTTTATAGTAATATTCATAAAATTCCTGAACGGCAATTAGCAAATCCTGACCACAGCCAAGCACATACATTGATTGATTTCGGTGATGATCGTTTCACAGAAGGCCGCCCACATCCAATGATCGATCCGACTTCTCGGATTACTCGCATTCTTCAAGAAGCCAAAGATCCTGAAGTGGCAGTTTTAGCGTTAGATTTTGAATTAGGTTATGGTTCTCACGAAAATCCTGTTGGCGTGTTAGCGGAGGCGTTAAAGGAAGCCAAAGCAATAGCGAAATCAGATGGTCGTGAGCTAGCCATTATTGGCTATGTTTTAGGGACCGAAGAAGATCCACAAGATATTCATGAACAGCGGAAAATTTTAGAAGATTTAGAGGTTCTCGTTGTCGACAGCAGTCATCAACTTTGCGAAGCCACCAAAACTTTTGTAAAAGGAGCGAACGAACATGAGCAGAAATGATCTTTTTAAACAGCCTTTAGATACGATCAATGTAGGCATTGACTTTATTCATGAAGATATGAAAAAACAAGGGATTCCTTCACATCAAGTAAATTGGGCACCGCCAGCCAATGGTGACCCAGAGCTATTGAAATTATTGGATCAATTAAAAAATCCAACGCTTTATGAAAAAATCCAACAAGCCAACGAAGAAGCGGTTACCCGCATTATTCAATCAAAACCTATTTTAGTGGGATTTGATAAAGCAATTAATGTCATGCCCAATATGACTGAAACGACCATTTTACATGCTGGTCCACCCATTACTTATGAAAATATGTGCGGACCGATGAAAGGTGCCGTTCAAGGAGCGCTTGTTTTTGAAGGATTAGCAAAAGATCTAGCTGATGCCGATCGGGTTGCTCGTTCTGGCGCGATTACGTTTTCTCCTTGTCATGAACATGATGCCGTTGGTTCTATGGCTGGCGTGACTTCTCCGAATATGTACGTTCATATTATCAAAAATGAAACGTACGGCAACACGGCTTTTACTAATTTAAGTGAACAATTGGCGAAAGTTTTACGATTTGGTGCAAATGATCAATCCGTCGTGGATCGCCTGATTTGGATGCGCGATGTTTTAGGTCCATTACTTCATGATGCCATGACTTTTTGTCCAGAAGGCATTGATTTACGCTTAATGCTTTCGCAAGCCTTGCATATGGGCGATGAGTGCCATAATCGCAATGTAGCCGGAAGTACGTTGTTAGTCCAAGCATTAACACCTTACATGGTTCAAACTGATTTTTCTCGTGAACAATTAAAAGAAGTATTTGAATTTCTTGGCAGTTCTGACTATTTTTCTGGTCCAACTTGGATGGGTGCCGCTAAATGTGCGTTAGATGCTGGTCATAATGTGGAGAATAGTACAATTGTCACCACCATGTGTCGCAATGGGGTCGAATTTGGAATTCGTGTCAGTGGGATTGGTGGAAATCACTGGTTTACGGGGCCTGCCCAACGGGTGATTGGTCCGATGTTTGCTGGTTACACACAAGAAGATGCTGGTTTGGATATGGGCGATAGTGCTATTACAGAAACGTATGGTGTTGGCGGATTTGCTATGGCAGCTGCACCAGCAATTGTCCCATTAGTTGGCGGAACAGTGGCAGAAGCATTGAATTATTCAAAAGAAATGCTGGAAATTACTACGAAAGAAAATCCCAATGTCACGATTCCTGTTTTAGATTTTATGGGGATTCCTTCAGGCATTGATATCTTAAAAGTCTTAGAAACAGGGATGCTGCCTGTCATTAATACTGCTATTGCTCATAAAGAACCGGGGATTGGTATGATTGGCGCTGGATTGACTAATCCGCCAGCAAATGTCTTTAACGAGGCACTAAAAGCTTTAGTAGCTAAAATAAACTAATTTCAAAAACTTAGTAAAATGTCATTTTTTTGGAGCGATCATATGAAAAATAAATCGATCAATTACGAAGCCGTTTTAGCTCTTGTTGTAAAAATTTTTTTGGGAATGTTCCTGTATTGGATCATGAATGGCTTTCGACATGTGTCTAACTTTTTTCCTTACAATGACGTAGTTACCAAAGTGAATCAGCAGGGATTTTACAAATTTATCTATTTTGTTATGAACTTCACGGAAGGAGAATTTTACGGTGGACTTTTTACAACGCTTTTCTTACTAATCGGCGGTCTGATTGCTTGGCAACTTTATCGAAAAAATTCAAAATGGCAGGGATTTGCAATTGCTGGTGGCTCTGGTGCTTGGCCTTGGGTACTTGCTTCTCAGCTACTTTCCCTCTTTTTAACTATTTATGTTTTTGATTTTACACGCTTTTTTACAAAAGAAGTGTTGTGGTTACCAACGTTTATTGTAGTGGTCGGCACGCCGCCAGCTTTAACACTCGTTTACGGTCCTGGCTGGAAAAAATTAGGAACGATTTCTCTGTTGAGTGCGCTTTTCACTTTTCCGTTTGCCAATTGGCTGAATGCGCAATTGATGCCTCTTTTAAATGTGCCTGGTACAGTTTCCAACGTTACCACAATGGCTTTTGTTGGCTGGATTGTTTCAGCCATCTGTCATCAACTTCCTTGGATGGTTCCTTCTGTTGCACCAATCGCTCAGAAGCGGCAAAAACAACCTAAAATTGAAAATACGCAAACCTTTCAATGGTCAATACGACGCACTTTTGCTGACTTCTCCGAAGCTTGGTTTTATGGAAATGAGTTAGTTGGAGGTTTGGTAATTCTAGGCGTTTTAACAGATTGGTTTGTCAATATTAATCATATTACAAATGGTTCTGGCTTGGTTCCTGACATTTTAATGGGACAAATGATTGCTTCGGCTGTTGGTGTTTTTCTTTATCGAAAACATTTCGCTGAAGAAGGTTGGTATCCAACGTTTATGCCACTGGTCAGCATTGTTCCTGGTGTGATTTTAATGATGGGTGGTGGTTTTTGGCTTTCCCTGACCATCGCCGTTTTAGCAGGAATCAGTGCGGCCCCTGTCGGTAACTATATTGCTAAACGATTACCTCCGTTTGTTCCTGATGCTGTCGGCTTTGTATCAGGAATGGCTGTTGTAACTATTTTATTGTCAGCCGTTTTGTATACATTTGATATTTTTGTATAGTGAATAAAAAGAAGCGAATCGTAATTCGCTTCTTTTTTTAATTGACCAATCCCCTTTTTATCCGTATTCTTAAGCAAAAGGAGGTTTTGCCATGTACTCCATGTTAAAACGTGTGATAACGGAAAAAGATTTGCTTCGGCAAATTCGTTTGTTGGAACAGTTATTAAATGTTCCTCAGCTGACAGCCAAGCGTTTAGCCACGCAAATCCAGACGACAGAGCGAACCGTTTTTTCGGATTTACAATATATTCGCAGTCAATTACCCGCCGACTGGTCCATTGAAACCGATAGCAGTGGTATTCGGTTACGCAATCAGGGGAATGCGCAAACCAATGAGCTTTGGTCATTATTTTTACCTCAATCCATTAGTATTCAGCTATTAAAAGAACTACTATTTACGAAAGAGTTAGTGACAACTTCTTTTTTGAGCACTAGTGGTGTTTCTTATGAAACTTTGAAGCGACATATCAAAAAAATGAATCAGGCCTTACGTGATTTTCATTTAACGATTCAACTAACCACGACGACCATTCAGCTAATCGGGGCAGAAAGCAATATTCGGATTTTTTATCATCGTTTGTTGGTGCCTTTTACTCATAATAATTATTTTTTTGACGATTATTCGATTCATGAGGAGCATTATTTTCAATTTTTGAAACAAGTTTACAGTAGTGAGTTGACGGTGGAAACGGAAGAAATTTTTGGTGCTTGTTGGTTTTTCATTAACACGATTCGCAACAAAGCCAATTGCCGAGTGAGTCAATTTTCTTTTGACTCAAAAGATGTCTTGTTTCAACTTTATCAACCGTCCTTGGCAAAACTTTATGCTTCTGAAGGCATCTATTTGCAAGGAGAAGAAAGTTTTTTTGCCTTCTTTTGTTTCTTAGAAAGCTGGAATTACGATAATGTCTATGGCGAAACGTTGGCTTCTGCGCTCCACACTCATTACAGCCAGCTGCGAAAGTCGTTACAGCAGTTTGTCACTAATTTGTCCACTGAAGAAGCCCGGCCTGATTTAATCCAAACAAATTTATTGGATAATCTGTTATTGTTATTCATTAAATATACCGAGTCCCCAACACTTTCTGAGCAATTTCAATTGGAATATCAAGAATTAATGACCGAACAAGCCGCAGAGGACCTTGCGTTATCAAAGAGCAACCAAGAACTTTTGGAGATTTTATCTCGCTACACCACGATTGAAGAACCAACTTATTTTCTTAGTTTGGCTTCTTTGTTAGAAAAACAAGCCATTTATTCCATTCAGGCGCAAACGATGACTGCCTATTTCCTCTTTCAAGGGGAACCTGCTTGGAAAGCTTTTTTACAACAAGAATTAGCTGCTTATTTAGGTACTCGTGTGAAATTACAAGATATTGAATATGTGGAACTAAGCCAGTTGACGTTAAATGAAGCCGACATAATTATTTCCAATTTCCCCTTGGATCATCTTGATCTTCCTGTCTTTTATCTCTCTTTAATTCCAACAAAAAATGAACTCCGCCGACTAGCAGAGCTCACTCTTCATTCTTATTTTTAAAGGAACTAGCGAGGACATTCGCTAGTTTTTTGGCTTTCTTTCGTCATGAATCGTTTGGTTATATATTTTTCCCCTTCAACAAGGAAAAACAGACTCACAACATGGACGAAAATCATTGCTAATTGAAGGCCATTTAAAGAAGTTGTGCCAATTAATTGCTGCGCTACTGGCCAGTAAACTACTAGCGCTTGTAGTAAAAAGAGGATTCCTAATGAAGCAAACAACACTTTATTTTGGAAAAATCCTGTGCTTAACGACGGATCAACCAACTTACGACAGTTGATCATATACGCTGCTTGCGCTAAGACGATACTTTGTAAGAGGAACGTTTGCTGTAAGGCTTGGCCCTCAAATTGTAACGCCATGAGGTAACCTGGTACCATAATGAGTACCGACACATAGATGATTCTAAAAATACTGTACTTTGTTAAAATGCCTTCGTTGACATCTCTTGGTGGTCGTTTCATGGTATCAGCACTCGCTTTTTCAAAACCTAATGCATAAGACAAAGTAATCGTAGTTACCATGTTTACCCATAATATCTGGACAGGTGTCAACGGGAGAGGATGATTCATTAAAAGCGCCCAGACAACAATTAAACCTTGTGCTAAAGAAGTTGGCAAGAAGAAGGTAATCGTCTTTTTCAAGTTATCAAAAATGCGGCGTCCTTCTTTCACAGCTTTAGCAATCGTATGGAAATTATCATCTGCCAAAACCATATCTGCGGCTTGTTTGGTTACTTCACTTCCTTTAATTCCCATGGCAATTCCGACATCAGCTTTCTTTAGTGCTGGCGCATCGTTCACGCCATCACCGGTCATGCCGACAATTTCACCATTGTTTTGTAACGCCGTGACAATTCGTAATTTATGTTCTGGCGTTGTTCGTGCAAATACATCGACTTTTTGAACGTGCTGGGCTAATTCTTCATCTGACATAGTATCAATTTCTAATCCTTCAAGAACTTTTTTCGTATGCTTTAAACCAACTTGCTCGCCAATGGCTTGCGCTGTATCTTTATGGTCTCCGGTAATCATTTTGACGGAAATACCTGCTTCTTGAGATTCTTTGACGGCTTGAATGGCACTTTCTTTTGGCGGATCGATGATGCCTGCCAGTCCAGCAAACGTCAATCCTGACAATGTTTCATGTGTCAGTTCCTGTTGTGACGTAACTGTCTTATAAGCGAAACCTAATACCCGTTGTCCTTTTTGCGCTAATTGCGCAGCTTGTGCTTGCCAAGCACCTTTTTGATTATCAGATAACGTAGAAAGTTGTAACAATACTTCTGGCGCACCTTTGACATAAATAATTGAACCTTCTGCTTGCGGATGGCGAGTGGCCATGTATTTATAACTTGAACTAAACGGAATTTTCTTTTCTACAGGGCGTAAAGACAGTTGATCCTGATCAACATATTGTAGTAAAGCTAACTCGGTAGGATTCCCTTGTAAGTCGGCGATTTTTTGTTGGTCTTGTAATTTCAATTCTTGACAGTTGGCCATAATCTCTTTGACAATGGTCATTTCTTCAGTCACTACATCCATTACCGTCATTTCATTTTTAGTTAGCGTTCCTGTTTTGTCTGAACAGATAACTGTCATTGAACCTAATGTTTCAACGGAAGGCATGCCTTTAATAATCGCATTTTCTCTAGCCATCTCATGAACACCCATCGATAAAATCATCGTTAACACAGCAGGTAAGCCTTCTGGAATCATTGCTACAATTAATGCAATCATCGCAGAAAATAAGAGGCTCCATTCCATGCCATGACGAAAAGTGGTAAAGAAAATCAGAAACACGATCAAGACCATAATCCCTTGGAAAATTTGCTTGTTTAATTGGTGCATTTTCCGTACGAGCGGCGTTGTTTTTTGATCTACTGACTGCAACGCGTGATTAATTTTTCCAACTTCAGTGGCATCTCCTGTTTCTACTACAACACCTAAGGCCGAACCTGCTTGGACAAGTGTTCCTGAAAAAGCCAAATTCTTTTGATCGCCTGTTGGCAATTCCTCATTCAAGGAACCGGTAATTTTCTCCACGGCTTCTGATTCGCCTGTCAAAATTGATTCTTCAATCATCAGATTATGAACATCAAATAAGCGCAAATCTGCTGGAACTACATCGCCAGCTTGTAACGTGACTACATCTCCCAGAACCAATGTTTCAGAAGAAACGGTTGTTTTTTGTCCATCAATTAGAACGACTGCCTCTTGGCCCATCATCTGTTTCAGGCCGTCTAATGATTCTTCTGCTTTACGCTCTTGCCAATAACCGACAAAGCCATTGACAAGTACCACTAGAAAAATGATACTTCCTTCGACCACTTCGCCTGTGGCAAATTTTAGAATTGCGGCAGCGAGTAAGACCACCATTAGTAAATCTGTAAAATGTTTGGCTAGCTTTTGCCACGTTTTCAGTTGTTGTTTTTCTTCAATTTTATTTGGACCATTCGTTTGTAAACGTTGCTGACGTTCTTCGCTAGAAAGACCCGTTTGCTTCGTCTTAGTCTGCTCGATTACTTTTGTTGAGGAAAGTTGATACCATTTCATTTCGTGTACCTCCTATTTACTTGATACCTTTATTATAGAGAGGATTTTCTTCACAAAATGGTCGATAATTTCAGTGGCCCCTGAAAAAAATGGGGCCGAGATTATTAAAGAAAAGAACAACCCACATTTTAGCGGGTTGTTCCTTTCTTTTAAATATTTTCTTGTTCGACCACCAATTGACTTTTGCCAATTAACGCTTTAACATCAATGATTTCACCATTTTTACGTCGGTCTGCTAACTCAACTGAGGTGGTAAACAACAAGTCACTAGAAGAGTTCAACGCTGTTTCAATGGAATCTTGGACTACGCCGACGATAAAGCCAACGCCGACGACTTGCATGGCAATGTCATTGGAAATGCCAAACAAACTACATGCAAGCGGAATTAACAACAAGGAGCCACCAGCAATTCCTGAAGCCCCACAAGCAGAAACAGCGGCGATGATGCTCAACAATAATGCTAAATAGATTGGCACGGACATCCCTAATGTGTGGACTGCCGCCAATGTCATAATAGTAATCGTAATGGCTGCGCCACCCATATTAATCGTTGCGCCCAGCGGAATAGAGACCGCATAAGATTCTTCATTTAAATCCATTGCTTTCGCCAATTCCATATTAATGGGAATATTGGCCGCAGAACTGCGTGTAAAGAATGCGGGAATCGCACTTTCCTTTAATACAAAAAAGACTAACGGATACGGATTTTGCCGAATATTCCAAAAAACAATCGCTGGATAAACGACTAAAGCAACTACGGCCATCGTACCAATTAACAATAATAGTAACTGACCATACTTGGCTAACCCTGCAATGCCTGTTGTTGCCACCGAATGAAACACCAAACCTAGAATTCCAATTGGCGCAATGCCGATAATCATTTGAACGACCGTGGTAATCCCTGTTGAAAGATTGGCAATCACATCCTTGGTAGCGACCGAACTTTGACGTAGCCCAATGCCGATTAATGAGGACCAAAATAAAACAGATAAATAATTGCCTTCAATCATCGCTTGAATCGGATTTTGGACAACGCTTGTTAACACATTACTTAAAACATCACTAAGTTGCGTTGGGGCTGCTTGCGATTCCTGCGCCGCCTCCAAGACAATCTTAACGGGAAACAGATAGCTTGCTGTCACGGCAACAACAGCTGCCAAAAATGTCGCTAACAGATACACAACTAAAATTGATCCAACATATGTTTTCGCCCCAGCCTTTTGTTGGGCTAGCGACGCAATAATTAAGACAAAAACTAAAATCGGCGCAATTGCTTTTAAGGCGCCCACAAACAATTCACCAAGAACGCTGATGAAGGTCCATTCAGGCACCAAGAAACCCAAGGTGGTTCCAATCACAATCCCTATCATGATTTTTTGAATTAACGATAATTTCCGAATCGCTTTGACCATTCACTTCACGCTCCTTTAAAATAAAATACAGTTTGGGACATACTACCATAATTATTAAGATAAAAAAAGAGTGTTTCTCAAAAAACTTTCATTTTTCGAGAAACACTTGGTCAACTCATCAATTTCGTCTATTTTTCTGAAGACTTTTCCGCTGAATGTTCTTTGTTTTTATGGTGATGGTGGTGATGACTTTGTTTAGAATACAAGTAGGATTTTGCTACGACCGAAATAAACATAGCCATAATCCCCAAGCCCACTGTAGCATAAACCATGGTGAAAATTTTTCCCAAGTCAGTAACTGGATGCACATCTCCATAACCAATCGTGGTTAACGTCATGAAACTTAAATATAACGAATCTAATGGCGACAATTTTTCCACTGTTGAATAAAAAATAGTCCCACTCAACAACGTGGTTGCCAATAAAAAGAACAAGGCACGAGTGTCTTCTTTTTTTAAGATACCTAAAAAAGATGAAAATAATTTTTTGACAGAAATAAGTAAAGATAGCAACAAAATGACCTCTTTCTATTGTTAATCTCTTCTTAACGTTAGCACTTTTCAAAAAAAGTTCAACTTTTTAATTGGTGTGGTTAAAGAAAATTTATTTTTTTGTTATTTATAATAAGCTAAAGCTCATCTTCAAAGTAATCATTATCAATTCTAAATAGCTTGTACGTCTTGGCTATTTCTACACCAACACCAAACTCTAACATGAGCTCTGTTAATTTTATACCATCTATTAAAACTATCCCTTGATTTTTGGCAAATTCGTGCGCATTAGCACTAAAACTAGAAGTTGTTATAAAAACTCCTCTATCTGCATTTACAGCAGCTAAAGCGCCATAAAATCCTTGTATAGCAGGGCGACCAATGGTATTAGTTTCGTGATATCGCTTTGCTTGAACATAAACAGTACTAGTTCCTAATGGATCCTGATTGATGATGCCATCTATTCCACCATCATTTGATTTGGATGTAACAACTGCCGTTCCGTGTTTTCCACTATATCCCATTGTCTCCAATAAATGTATAACTAACTTTTCAAAAAATACTGGCTCCACTTGTCGAACTTTGTTTAATAGTTCAATCGCAATTTGATTATTTTGATTGTTGATCATATCCTCAATGTCTATTTTAGCACTTTCAATTGGTGCGCTTGCTTCGATAGTAGTCGTTCCAACACGATTATTCCGTTCGACTAATTCTTGCATATATTTTTGATATGCAGGTTGTTGTTCCAAAAGTTTTCTATTGATTTTTTCACCATAATTATTTAATAAATCCAAACCTAGTTCTGTTATTTGATACATACCTCGTTTAATCCGTTCAACAGCTCCAGCTTTATACAAATCGCTGATAGCAAAGCTGAAACGATTTGCTAAGATCCCATCTCCTTGAGGGTAGTTTGGATACATCATTGAGGCAATTTCATCCGGAATATCTAAGAACTGAATAATACGCTTTAAAATGATCTTTCTGTTCAGTACATCTCCATCTTTCAAAACTTCTAAAGTATATGGCATTAATGATTCAAATGTTGGAATACCTTCATTAGACGCTTTTAGTTTTTTCCAATCTTTATTCACTTTTCCCCCACCTCTAAAGTTGTTTATTTATAATACACTTCATCTAAAAACAACCCTTGTGCCGGAGCCGTTTCACCTGCGCCTTCTCGGACTTTTGTTGCAAATAATTCGTCGATTATCGCTAATTCTTTGGTGCCTGCACCAATTTCTAAAAGTGTCCCAACGAGGATGCGGACCATTTTATGCAAGAAACCATTGCCCACAAAAGTGAACTGTAACATTTCGCCGTCTCTTTCAATCGTAATCTTTTCAATCGTTCGAGTAGTCGATTTTTTGGTTTTTTTCAATGCTGAAAAGCCAATAAAATCATGGGTCCCTATTAATTTTTGGCAAGCTTGTTCCATTTTTTCTTGATCCAACGCTTTGGGAAAGTGAAAACTATGATACCGTTCAAAGGCATTAGGAATTGGGCTATTCCAAACATAGTAGCTGTATTGTTTGCCTGTGGCGTTATACCGTGCATGAAAACGTTCAGGCATTTCTGTAACTTCTTTAACAACAATATCGCCAGGTAAATATCGATTTAAAAAGGATAACATTTCGGTTGTTGTTAGTGAACTAGTCGTTTTAAAATTCGCTACTTGACCACGTGCATGTGTGCCGGCATCCGTTCTGCCTGAGCCAATAATTTCAATCGGTTCACCTGTCATTTGTGTTAAAATACTTTCAATTTTCCCTTGAATCGTTTTCTCTGAATTGCCTAGTCGTTGCCAACCTGAGTATCTTTTACCATCATATTCAATGGTTAATTTTATGTTGCGCATGGGCGAAGCTCCTTCGTATTCTTTTTCTCTCTTATCATAGCAGAAATAGGTGGATTTTTCTTCTTTTCCAAGAATAAAACACCTCTTTTCCATAGAAAAGAGGTGTTTTATTTAGTTTAATCCTGCAATTTTCAATTCTTCAACATTCGCTGCTTTAGCATTTTCAGTCACTACGGCTTTAAATGTCACTTGGTCGCCCTCTTTTAAGAATAGCGCCAGCGGACTGTTATTAGTCGTTACGCTAAAAATGGTTTTTTCATCTTCTAGTAAAAATGAAACTACCGTTTGCGCTTCCCCAGCTACTACTGAGATACGAGCTACTTTACCTTGCATCGTTTTCAAGTTGGCTTTGTCTGTATTTTCATTGTTACTTCCTTTGGTTACTAACTCAATTCGATAAGCGTCTAATGCGCCTTGTGCCGTGTCTGCATCAATCACAATATCATTATCTACGGCGTTTATATAGACATATTTTTTGAAAATCCCTTTACTGTCCATTAACGAAACAATCCACGTTGGCACGCCATCAATGTTATAAAGGACTGGCATACTAGCTTTCCATTTCTTTTCTGGATAAATTTTTGAGGCGATAGAAATGGCGCCATCACTATCCATAATGCCGACTTTAGTATCACGATAATACGTAACTTGACCTGTTCGGGCATTGATTAAGGAGTAACCTAAAGCGGAATCTTGGTCTTTTTCACTACTTGTAAAGTCCGTAAAATAAAGCAACTGGTTCCCTTCCTTGTTCATCATCGGCGTAATTTGTCCTGATGCATAAATACCATTTTCAGTTGGAATTTTAACATCTTTTTTGGCACCAAACATTGTCTGGTTCCACCAGCCTTGACTGTAACGACCAAAGAATTCATTTAAGCTATTCGCCGCTGAGCTAGTAATCGGCGCATCAACGAAACTTGGGGCTTTTTGACTGTCATAAACGTTAACTTCTCCTGTTGTAGCATTCAATACTGCCGTTTTAAATTCATTATAGTGCATGCGACCAGAAACCCCATACTCTTTGTAAAGCGTTTGAATATAGTAAGGATTCCCTTGGTCATCCAGCTCTAAATTGATTGTGCCAGTTGCTGCATAACCTGGATAAGCGGAATAAATTTTTCGTGCGGCATCTTTGCCAAAGTAAGCTGAAGGAGTATAAACAATTGGTTTTTCTACAAATTCTGGCTGTGCGTTGATATCTGTTGCACTAATGATGAAATAGCCAGGTACTTCCCCCAGTTTTAGCCATTTAAAGAAGCCATTAAATTCGACTGTTGCTACATAAACATACTCGCCATTGACAACTTGTGCCGTTATACCATCCAAAGTAAACATATTGGAATTGGGAATGACAGAAAATTTCTGTAACATTTTTCGTTTCGCCGTTTGTGGTGCAATCGCAATGGGTGTTTCTTTCGCCGAAGTTAAAACTTCAGCTTTTTCTTCCGTTTTTAAAGGAATCGTTTGATAAATTTCATCAATAGAAGAGATTCTGGTAATACTACTGACAATGGTCAACAAAATCATTGCCAAAACGGCAACACCCAAAATTTTGCCAGACCAGTCTTTGTTAGCCGTTTTGTTGGTATTCTTGCCTACTTCTTTGCAGCCCTTTTGGATACCAGGAACTTCGACTTTACTAGCTAAGCGTGTACTTAATAACACCCCACTAGCAATCACTGCGCCAATCAAATTAATCCACAACACGGTTGAAAGATTTTTACTTGGCAAAGTCACAAATAAAAAGATACCTAACAAGAGCAGTTCCATCACCATTAATAGAATAGTCCCTTTACTCTTTTTCCCTTTATTCGCTACAATTTTGGCGCCATTCGCAACTAAGATCCCGATACCAAAAAATAACGTTAACCCAATAAAATTAAAAAACATTCACTTGCCCTCCTCATATATAAGTAAAAAAAGTGCTCCCACGCATTGTAGAAGCACTTCCTGTGATCCATTCTATTATAACGTTTTCTATTTTTACTGACAATATCGTTGAAGCAAAATCAGTCGGAAGGCTTAGAGTTCTGAAGAACGTTTATTTCTCTGGCTGAATATAAGGAACGATAGGTGCGGTCACGCCAATTGAAGCACCACGAACAAAAGGTTCATTTTGTAAGGCTTTGAAATTTTTGGTTTGTCCGGTGAGCATGACTCCCCAAATAGGTAATTTTTCGACTTTTTTATTTTTATTTTGTTGGATAAACTTTTGGCCTTCTTGGTTGTCAGCAAACAACGGGGATTTTTCTAAGGTTTCAAAAAAGTGTTGCTTGTCGTTTTCAGGATCAAATATTTCGTTGTGATCGTCCATGCTTAATTGAAAACCATAAGGCAGCGTACCAGAAGGACCTTCTTTTTCATTAACCGTTTTGGAGTAAACATAGAGCCAAACTAAGTTGACATTGCTCGGTAACATTTTGCGGACTTCTTCATATGGATAAGGTTTATCAAAAGAAATCGCCACTTCCGCTACTTGGTTTTCCATTTTATCTAATTCACTTAATTCGTTTTTAACATCACCATAGTAATTGGTAATCGCTGGGTTATAAAAAGATGCTACTTTCTGCTTGGTTTGTCGGTTGTATTCATAAAAATTCTTAGAAGAATAATAGCTACCAGGATAGACTTCATTCCAGTCAATCGAATTTCTGAAAAAGCTATATCTGCTACGTAAATTACTCCACTCCACCGTGTAACCATCAATATTTTTTGAACGATTGGTCACAACTTCGCCCCCAAAAGGCGAACTATTAGCAATTACTTGGGAGTCTAATTGAGTGTTTGGTGAAGCAATCATTTCTTGATCATTTATTACTTCTAGTAAGGCCTGATAGTTTTTCGTCGAAAGTTTATCCATTCCCACAAAAAAACCGACAAACAATACGGCAAAACTAACAACGGTTATGGCACCAATCACGATAAATTGTTTTCTTTTCGCTTTACGAATACTTTTTTTTAAATCCACTTCTATTCCTCCAGTTCTTTTTTTAATTTTTGACGTGTGCGATACAATTTTTTGCGAACATTTTCAACAGATAATTCTAAAATCAACGCAATCTCGGCATACGATAATTGATAATAATATTTCAAAAGTAATAGTTCTTGTTCCTCATCTTTTAAGGAATCGATCAATAATAATAACTCTTGCCCTTCCATTTTTTCTATTGATTGTACAGGATGGCTGTTTGCCACAAAAGTGCGTTCTCGTTTCTTTTTTCGATACATCGTAATGTAGTAATTAAATGTTACTCGGAAAAACCACGGGCGTAGATTTTCTGATGTAATTTCAGGTAATATTGAAAAAATCGTTGTATATGTTTGCGACACTGCATCTTGTGCATCTTCAAGACTTGCTCCTCGGCGAATCAAGACTTGGATGACTTCTTGCCCCAAAGAAAATAGTACTTCGTCAAAATTTGCCTCCTTTTTCATCTGATTGCTCCTTTCACTTATACAACGTTTCAACTAGGGAAAAAGTGGACAGTCCTTCGCTCATTATTTTTATGTATTTTTTCTTTCAATAAAAAATGCTCCTGCTTAAGCAGAAGCATTTTTGTTTTTGCTTATTTATCATTTTCCAATGACTAATCTTCGTGTATAAACGGCTTGCCCAGAATGCATCACTGCATCATCAATCGCTGAAACTAAACGCACTTGTCTAGTCACCGGTGGGGTCCAATTTTTATCAATCACGTCTGACAATTGTTCTTCTTTGATTTGGTCTAAATAGCTTTTGGTAAGTGCCACACTGGCAGCCAAATAGTCACTAAGCAATTGCTTTTCTGTCACCACGACTTTCGCCGCTTCCTCTGGTGTGTGATGCCAGTCTTCTGTTTCATCTGGCAAATCCAAGGCAAATTTTTCTGTCCAGTGTTGGCTAAGCCATAACGGTTCACTATGATTAAGTGCGGAAATTTGTAGGTCTAATTCTCTGGCTGTGTGCCACATTAGCCAAGTAACAGACTTAATTAATGGTGCGGGCATCGTGTTTGCTTCGGCAACGGTCATTTGCGCAAGTGTTTCTTCAAAACGTTCATGCGCTCGGTCAAGGGTTTCACTAGAAAGTTGAGTGACTTTCATAAAAATACCTCCTTTGTGTTGGTGCCTGTTCTTTCGTTTCTATTTTCTATTATACTGCAAAAGAATCCGTTGTAGTTCTTTTTTGGCTGCGGTATCTGCGGAAAGGGTAAAGATCACTTTCTTTCTTCAAAAATAACACTTCCCTAAGTAAAAAAGAATTGACAATTCTCTTAGTTTCCCTTAGTATGTGGAAAAGTACCTTTAAGATAGTCCGAGAGGCTAACAAGGCAAAGTTCTGTAAAATTCTGTATTTTTGTATAGTGAATGATACGAGATGTCTTGCCCTTTTTTTGTGTGCAAGGCTTTTTTTGCGCGGTGCTTAATCAATTTATTTGGGAGGCAACAAAGTGGAAAAGAAAAAACGTGAAGTGAAAGGTATCTCATTTACCAAAAAAATGGTGATTTCATTGGTGGGAGGATTAATCGTTGGGCTCGGCTTTTTATTTTTAAGAGAGCACCTTATTCGCAGCAATCAAGGCGCTGTGTGGCAGACAATCAATCAGATTCTTTTCCAAGATATTTCAGATCCTGAAAAAGGACAATCTGCGATTGGGCTTTTCTATATTATTGGTCAACTATTTATTAACGGCCTACAATTAGTGATTGTGCCGATGGTCTTTACTTCAATTACTTTAGCCATTTGTCATATTACCGATACGCAGAAATTAGGACGAATTTCCTATAAAACGATTTTTGGCTTTTTATCGATGTCACTGATTGCTCTATTAACGGCTGGAATTGTGGGCTATAGCGTATATTTAACTGGTGCTTTTAATGTGTCGTTATCTGAAACGCTAGCTCCTGTCGAAGTAAGTACGAGCGGCAACCCATTAATGGTGATTGTCAATGCTGTCACGAAAAATATCGGTTCTGCATTTAGCGACAATGGTGCGATTTTAGCCGTTGTTGTGTTGGCAGTGATTACTGGTTTATGTATTAATGTATTAGGGGATAAAATTCGTGTTTTCAAAAAATTAATTGAAGAAGTCAATGCGATGGTCACGTTATTTTTAACCTTTGTAATTACTAAATTTGCTCCTATCGCCGTCTTTATGTTGTTAGTTCGGACGTTTGCTTCTTACGGGATTGATTATTTAAAACCAGCGTTAGTCTACGTCGTAACAACGACAGCGACGCTCTTAGCCTTTTTGATGATCGGTTACCCATTATTTATCTTATTTGCGACAAAATTAAATCCTGTTCCTTTTATTAAAAAGATTATGAAAGTTGTGGTCTTTGGATTTTCTACTTCTTCTTCGGCAGCCACTTTACCGTTAAATACAAAAACAACGGTTGAAGAGTTAGGTGTCGACAGCGATGTTGCCGCCTTTGTCTTGCCGTTAGGAATGACTATTAATATGAACGGCACAGCGATTATGCAAGTAATTGCGGCTATTTTTGTGGCGGGCGTAGCTGGTTATGAAGTGACACCAGCTAATATTGCCTTGATTGCCATTTTAGCTTTAATGTCATCCATTGGTACACCGGCGGCACCTGGCGCTGGCGGGATTATCCTTTTCACTATTTTAACTGGTTTAAACTATAACAATGAGATTGCGATTGCGACGTATTCATTGATTTTAGCCATTAATCGTCCAATCGAAATGCTCGTTACTAGCCTAAACGTGGTTGGTGATAGCGCCACTGCGATTTATGTTGCACATTCGGAAGATTTGTTGGATGAAGCCACTTATCTGACTGATGTCGCTGACTTGCAAAATGCGGAAGCGGAGTAATTAATGAAAAAGCAGACTTCTTGTATGGAAGTCTGCTTTTTTCGTTATTGTTATTTTGAATATATTCATTAAAAAATAACTTTTTTAAATAAAAATTCTAGTTATTAATATACGCAACAGCACTACCACTACCAAACTTAATTCCTGGCAAACATTTTTTATACAAATTGAGCTCTTTTAATGTGTCTTTTCTACTTGATAAAGCTTGGAATGCATAACGAGTCAATCCATTCTCAAATATTTTTGATTCTGAATACTTTGAAGAAACTTTGTATGCAGCAACAACAGCATTGTCCGCTCCAGTGTTAACGGCAATAATATAGCGAATACGGTGTATTTTATCACGACCAATTACCCAGTTACCCAAGGTCCGCGATTTCAAGTTATTAACATCACGTAATGTATCATCTAATGGATACTCTTTCGTTTCATCCTTACTAAGGCGAAAAGCATCTCTTACTTTCACCGCTAGAATCAACTCATCTGTTGCTATTTCACTTATTGACATAGGTTGAAAACCAAAACATTCTTCAATGTCTTCCACTAACATAGCTTTAGAACCATGCCCTTTTACTAAGTTTGTCAACGGTAGCCTTTGAATAAGCCGTGCATAATTAATCAACGCATTTTCACTTGCAAAAGCCTCAGCTTCAGATAATCCATAACTAAGTATATAGCTTAGTACTTGCATCCCCAATGCATTTATCTCTTGAATCGTTTTTATTTTTAATGTTCCCGCTGTTTCATCGTTTTTTAATAAATTTGATTGTCGCAACAAATTTAGCGCAGCTTGTCGATGAGCAAAAACACGATTATCTTTCCCTTTACCAATATAAAAAGGTTGGTTGTTTCTTGGATCAACCAAACAGTATACATAATAAATATGCTGATTATCTTTTTGTAACTTATTTAGTGTTGGGGCAGAAAACTTATCTAACATCTATTTTGACTCCTTCTTTCTAAATTTCCGCTTCTTAAACACCGCCCCTACTTATGATAAGGTTCCCCTTTCATAATCCGAAAACCGCGATAAATTTGTTCCACTAATACCAAACGCATTAACTGATGTGGATAAGTTAAGCGGCCAAAAGAAATTTGTTGGTTACTTCGCTGAAGGACTGAATCACTGAGACCTAAGGAGCCACCAATGACAAACGTTAGGTTACTTTTGCCACTAATCCCTAATTGTTCAATTTCTTTTGAAAATTCTTCACTAGATAATTGTTTGCCCTTAATGGCTAAAACAAAGACGTATTCGTTGTCATTAATTTTTCCCAAAATACGTTGGCCTTCTTTTTCTTTGACTTGAAGCATTTCAGCGTCACTGAGTTTTTCCGGGGCTTTTTCATCTGGGACTTCAATGATTTCCATCTTGGCATAGCTATTTAAACGTTTTAGATATTCATTAATGCCTTGAATCAGGTATTTTTCTTTCAGTTTTCCGACTGTTACTAGTTTAATTTTCACCTATTCCACTACTTTCTCGTTTTCTCTTCTTTCTTATTTTAGCACGAAGTTTGGCTACTTTCCACAACGTTTCCACATACTTATACACATATACACAGAGTTATCCACAGAAGAAACTAAAAAATTACTTTATTTAACAGCTTTTTCAATACAAACACATATTCGCCACTGATTTGTCCACATTATCCACATTCTGTGGATAACTTTCCTGAAAACTGTACACAGAGTTATTCCCGATTTGTTCACATTTTTCTGTGTATAACTTTTTCATTCGTATTTTTTCTGTAATTTTTCCCTAAGTTGTTCATAAAAAATTCAAAGCTATTCGATAGACTAAAGGAGTAGGAAACAGATATACTTAATATAGAAAATTCAGATGCACTTATTGGGAGGTTATTTTATGCAACGAAAAGATGTTACACCTAATTCAGATAAAAAAAGTTTATTGCAAAAATTTGGGATTGGTTTAGCTGGCGGCTTACTTGGTGGCGCCCTTATTCTAGGAGGCGCTTATTCTGGGATTATTCCCACACCCAACGGCGGAAATAATGCGGCGACGACGACGTCCACTAATCACGGTGATACAAAAGTCAGCAATGTGAGTTACAATGTTTCTAGCGATGTCACAAAAGCCGTGAAAAAAGTTCAAAATTCTGTGGTTTCTGTCATTAATATGCAAAGTGCTAGCAACAATTCTTCGGCTGATGATCCTTTTGGGGGATTGTTCGGTGGGAATGAAGGTACTCAAGACTCTTCCGGCAACAATGGTAACGATTTAGAAGCAGCCAGTGAAGGTAGTGGGGTTATTTATAAGAAAGATGGTAAAACGGCTTATGTCGTGACAAATAACCACGTCGTAGATAAAGCACAAGGATTGGAAGTTGTTTTGTCTGATGGTACCAAAGTGAAAGGCGAATTAGTCGGAACCGATGCTTATACGGATTTAGCCGTGATTAAAATTTCTTCCGACAAAGTTGATCAAGTCGCTGAGTTTGGGAATTCTAGTAAAATCACAGTCGGTGAGCCTGCTATTGCAATTGGTTCCCCTCTAGGTTCTGATTATGCTAACTCTGTCACACAAGGAATCATCTCTTCTGTGAATAGAAATATTACCAATAAAAACGAGTCTGGTGAAACCATCAATATTAATGCCATTCAAACCGATGCTGCCATCAATCCAGGAAACTCTGGTGGTCCACTAATCAATATTGAAGGACAAGTCATTGGCATTAACTCAGTAAAAATTGTGCAATCAACTAGTCAAGTGAGCGTTGAAGGGATGGGCTTTGCCATTCCAAGTAATGACGTAGTCAACATTATCAACCAATTAGAAAAAGATGGTAAAGTGACACGGCCAGCTCTTGGGATTACGATGTCTGATTTAACAGGTATCTCTTCACAAAAACAAGAACAAATTTTAAAAATTCCAGCTTCTGTAAAAACTGGCGTAGTGGTTCGTGGTGTTGAAGCAGCGACCCCTGCTGAAAAAGCTGGATTGGAAAAATACGATGTTATCACGAAAGTTGACGGCCAAGACGTAAGCTCTACTACAGATTTACAAAGCGCGCTTTACAAGAAAAAAGTTGGCGACAAAATGGAAGTGACTTATTATCGTGGTTCTAAAGAAATGAAAGCAACCATCGATTTAACCATTGATAAATCAGCTTTAACACAACAAAATAATCGCTAATACAAAATGACCTAATATGTAGAACAACTGTCATTCTGAATGTCCTACATACACTACTAGACCTCACGAAGAAAAAGCACCTACAGAATATCCTGAAAGGGAATTTCTGTAGGTGCTTTTGTCTGTTTTTACTAAGGTCAACTTTTTCAATTCCTGATTAGGATAAAAGATATTCTTACTGACTTTCATCACCTAAAAATCAGCTATCTAAATTGTGACTCTTTTTCCATAACACTTCATTAACTCAGACAGATTATTTGCTAGTAAAACCACTGTCAATACCCCTATTATTGTGAATGCTTCTTTTTATAATTTACTAACATCAATAACATGGTCAACTTTTTCAAAAACTCGTGGATCATGCGTTGCAAAAATAACAATTGTATTTGGCGAAACTAATTCTAAAAGTAATTGAATAATCGACTGACCCGTTACTTCGTCCAACGCACCTGTAGGCTCATCTGCTAATATAATTTGTGCTTTTTTCAGTAAAACCCTTGCAATTGCAACTCTTTGAGCCTGTCCTCCTGAAAGTTCGTAAATTTTCATTTTTAAATAGCTTTCATCAAGTCCAACTTTCTTTAAAGCTTCAATTATACTTAACCGATTATCAATAATTTTTAAATTTTCATACACCGTTGCTTCATCCATTAAAGCATAGTTCTGAAAAACATAGCCCAAATATTGACCAAAATACTTAGATTCTTTCATTTTCCAAATATCTTTACCCTCGAAATAAATCTTACCCTCAGTAGGTTTTTCTAATCGTCCAATCGCATTTAATAGCGTTGTTTTCCCCGAACCTGAAGGTCCAACCAAAGCATAAGAATGATTTTTTTCCAATTGTATATTTAAATCTGTGTAAATCTGCTTTCCCCCATATCGCTTTTCTAAATGTTCTATTTTTATCATAAAATTTCAAAATCTCCTTTTATAATTTGGACTCGTTTCTTCTTAATTAAGTAAAACGCCCAAGATATCATGAGCGAAACTTCTGTCAAACATAAAAAGTTTAGGCTAGCAAAAATAAACCAATTTTTTGTATAAAAAAGAAGACTACTGCTTATACAAATAATCCCTACTACTAAGTAAAACAAACACTTGAAAATCTCAAAAATTGTATTGCCTCCTAGTAAATTTCTTATCACTATTTGTTTCCCACGACTTCTAACTTGTGTAACTACATACTGATAAATCACGAAAAATTGTGCAATAAGTAAAACACTAATAGCGATTAGTGTTCCTCTTAACTGACTCATTAGCGTTTCTTTTTTGATAAAAATTGCTTTTGCAGCATTTGTCATTCCACTAAATGACTGATTTAATCCAGAAGATTTCAACGCTAGCAAGACTTTTTCTTGTTTAAATAATCCATCAAAAACCACTTGCGGATACAAAGAATTTAAGACCTCATCTTCTGATGGAAATAATGAAAAATCTAGTTCTACAATAATTTTACCTTCTGCTTCTTGATGAGCAAGAACATCATTATTCTCATGGTAGTTAAATAGAAAAGTTTTTTGTTCGTTAGGAATACTATTAAAGTCACTGTCTTCTATATCTATTGTTGTATATTGGAACCATTCATAATAGATAATTTTTTTGATGTCTTCGATTTGTTCTTGATACTTTTCAGGAACATAGACTGTTATTCGCTTGCTTGCCTCTTTAGGCCATTGATTTTCAGGATATTCTTTTCGATTTTTCTGGACAACTGCTGGATTCACATAGTGTATTTGTTGTGCTATTTTCGTATCAATGCCTGTTTCCTTTAATTGATTGGTTAATTCGGGGATGTTCATTTCTTCAGCGGTTCCTAAATCTGAAGATTTTGAATATAACCATTCGTCAGAACTAAAAAATTGAACAAATTGTTTGTTTTCTTCACTTTCTTCGATAATGTCTTCCCATTTCACTTCACCTTTCACATTTTTTTGTTCTGTATTTTTTTCAAACCAGTCAATTTTCACAAAATCTGCTGCTGCTTGCCAATGATCCAACGTTTTTATTTGATTGCAAAGTGTTCGATTTACTTTCAGACTTTCATTAATTGTCAGGCCAAAAATAAACAGAGCCAGTAAAATACCGATTAACCAGACGACCTGAACAAATGTCTTATTTTCTTTATTTTTCAATATTTGAATAGGTTTAAACAACGCTACGTTTAAGAAAAAAAGACTATTAGAAATTAAACTTATCACAATCAAAAGGAGCATATTTACTACATTTAATAAAATAAATGTCTTAACAAAAACACTCGTGATATTTCCCAGGTAACTACAAAAGATCAAGATGATAGACAATGTTGATAAAATTAAGACCAATATATCGCTACTCATTTCCTTTATCATCTGTTTTCTTAACAGTCCCAAACTTCGCTGAATCATTGCTTTTTTCAAATAAAACATTTTGATAGCGAAAAGTAATAATGCGAAAATAAAAAAAACTGTCCATACAGAATATGAGCGTAAGTTTCCGAATAAAAAATCAAGAGGCGCCAACCACCAACCTATATCCCCTGCTTTGTATTTGAAGCCTTTTCCAGTTAACTTGCTTTGCATTGTTTTATTCAAAGGCTTACTACTATAATACATACCTGTCAGTTCTGTATCAGATAATAATTGTTTATCTTGTGTATAATTTCCATCTGAATTGGACAACCATCGAGGTGCATGACCAAAAACAAAGGTCGATTGATGATTATTTGTATAAATTGGTTTAAATAAAACTAAGTCTTGTTCTTTAGCAAATTTCTCTAATTCAGTAATAACGCTAGTCTTGTCCCTTTCTTGACTATAACTAGTAATATTCACTGCACTTTCTGCAGGATATTTAAGATCATTACCAAACTCTTTTATCTCGCTAAAAGAAAGCACTGCTAATAGTCCCGTTATAATCAACAAGACACTGATTCGCCATTTCATATATTACCTCCCTCAATAGACGAATTGAGCGAAACGTTATTCCACAAAGCCAACGTTCCACTCAATTTTTGTTCATTATATTATATCTTAAAAATTATACCAATCATAATATGAATTAGCGACTAGCCAATACCACTGTTTTTGCGCGCCTGCTCTAGCCCATCCATAATTCGATCTTGCTCTACTTTTCACATTTCCATATGCATCTGTAACAGAGGCATAACTTCCTAAGCGAACAGGAGCTTCTAAATAATAATAAGAATATGCGTAGTTTGACTTTGTAACCCCATACTCCCAAGTATCTTTGTAATGGGGATGTGGATAAGCAACTGCGGCTTCTACAGATTTCCCACCAAAAACTACACTACTAAAAAAACCGACACAAACAAGACCAACAAATAATACTTTTTTCATTTTTTCTTCCTCCATTTCATTATTTGAAAACGATTAGAATACGATTTCAAAATAATGGTATCAAATATAAAAAAAACTGTCAACTATTGATTTTATTTTTTAAAAAACATTTGAATTATTATATAAATAAAAAAAGAAATATTTTAACATTTGGAACATGTAGCTATTTTTAATATAAAATGTCCCTTTGTTAAACTAGCCGAATTTTTAATTCATTTGAATAATAATTATCTTTAAACATAACAAAAAGCATCGTCCTATTTATTTGGCTAAATAGGATGATGCTTTTTTATTGCACTAGTTTTCTATTGATCGTTTCTTTTATTCTCCTACCGCAAATGCAGAACCAACTTCTGCATCAAAAGGCAATTCTAAGATTCCTTTTTTAGCAGGTGCATTTGGTAAACGTAATTCTTTTGCTGAACAAATCATTCCAAAACTTTCTTCCCCACGTAAAACCCCTGGCCAAATCATTAAACCATCAGGCATCATTGCGCCTGGTTTGGCCACAACTACTTTTTGTCCTGCTTTGATGTTCGGTGCGCCACAAACAATTTGTAAGATTTCGCCGTTGTCTACTTCTGTTTGTGTGATAGATAGATGATCTGAATCTGGGTGTTTTTTACATGATTTGACAAAGCCAACCACAATTTTAGGGGTGTCGTCTTTTTCAAGGGTTTCTGAAAATCCCGCATCTTTAATCGCTGTATTGACTTTTTCGATTTGCTCGTCTGTTAAAGTTACTTGGCCGGTGCCATTAATGTCGCCTAGAAGCGCTGAAGCATTGAAAATATTCCAAGCTACCACTGTTTCTGGTGCCTCAACTAAACTTACACGTGCCACATCGCCGACACGTTTTACTTGGTTTTCCGCACCTTGATCGTCCGCAACGATGACAAGTAAAACATCGCCAACGTGTTCTTTATTATATGCAAAAATCATTTCTGTTCCTCCTCTGTCGTTTTCCTGTCTTATCTTATCAAAAATTGACCCATTGTGCATACTTTTTTGTCGAAAAACTAAAAGACTTGGAAAATATGTCGCTACGACTTATTCTCCAAGTCCTCAATTTTGAGTGACAAGCCGCTGATCCTTTGAAAAAACAAAAGAAACGTTAGGTCAACTCTCTATTCAATCAATAACTTTTTTTACTTATTTTTCTTCAGAGTGAACAATTAAGACATCGCAAGGGGCTTGACGAATAATGTAGCTACTGACGCTTCCCATGACCACACGTTCGACTGCGTTTAATCCTGATTGTCCCACCATAATTAAATCAACATTGTATTTTTCAGGTAATTCATGACTCATGACTTCTTTGGGCGAACCAAACATGGTAACTGTTTCAACATTATGAAAATCAACGCTTTCAGCATACTTTTTACAATCGGTCATTAATTCTTCCGCAGCAGCTGTTTCTTGATCAATTAATTGATCATTTAACGTCGAATACCCCATCATTGTATACACTTGATTTTCTAAAATATTTGCAACAATGACTCGGCTTCCGTTTCGACGAGCAACCTCAATTGCACGTTCATAAGCTAAATTAGCTTGATCACTACCGTCTACGCCGACAAGAATATTTTTATACATTTGTTCTTCCATTTTCGTCACCTTCCCGATGGAGGCTGATCTAAAAGGCTTCTTTGACTAAGAAATTAGAGTCAAAAATGAATTTAGGACCCTTGCGCAGAACGCCCTTTTGTCCAGCTGATTCTCTCTTAATTTAATGGTTCCTCTGGTTCATGAAAATTAGCCTAAGCTAGTTAAAAATGCACTGATTTCTTCTTTTGTTTTTCGGTCTTTGTTTACTAAGCGTCCTAATTCTTGACCGTTTTCAATTACGACAAAACTCGGAATACCAAAAATATTCCACTCGGCAGCCACGTCAATAAACTGATCACGGTCGACTTCGATAAATTGAAACGCTGGAAATGCTTCTTCAATTTCAGGCATGACTGGTTTAATGAAACGACAATCTCCGCACCAATCAGCCGTAAAGAAGAAAACATTTTTACCTTTTTCAACATAAGTTGCTAGTTCTTCTAATGAATTGGGATAAATCATTTAAACATCCTCTACTTTCCGTAAACAATTGTATTAACTGTTGATTTATCCAAGCCACGTAATGCTTGTAACAACATTTCCCGCGCTGCTTCATAATCCGCAATACTAAACATTGTTTGATGCGTATGGATGTAACGACCACAAACGCCGATGACTGTACTTGGTACACCATTATTAGTTGTGTGCGCAGCCCCAGCATCCGTTCCGCCTTTAGAAACAAAATATTGATACGGAATATTGTGTGTCGCTGCTGTATCTAATAAGTATTCACGTAAGCGAGGCAATGTGATCAAACCTGGGTCGAAAATCCGTAATAACGTTCCTTCACCTAAATGACCATATGTCCCTTTTTTCGTGTGAATATCATCTGCCGCTGAACAATCCACCGCAAAGAAGATATCTGGATTAAATTTATGAACAGATGGTTTAGAACCACGTAAACCGACTTCTTCTTGTACGTTTGCTCCAGCAATTAATGTGTGGCCTAATTCTTCATTTTGTAACGTTTCCAATGCATCTAATACCAACGTACAACCATAGCGGTTATCCCATGATTTACTGATAATATTTTTGCCATTGGCTGTTTTAATCGTTTCTGTTTGTGGAACAATGGAATCCCCTGGACGAACGCCAAAGCTTTCAGCTTCTTCTTTTGAAGAGAATCCTGCATCAAATAACACATCAGAGACTTCTAATTGTTTTTGACCACTCGTACCACGCAACAAGTGTGGCGGAATAGATGAAGAAATACATGGATAGTTCCCTTTACTTGTTTTTAACGTAAAACGTTGTGCTGAAACAACATAGGGATTCCAGCCGCCTAAAGGAACCACTTGGAATAAACCATTATCGTTAATTTGAGTTAACATGAAGCCAACTTCGTCCATGTGGGCTGCTACCATTACGCGTGGCGCTGCTTCCACTTTTGAACGTTTAATCCCAAAAATACCACCTAAACCATCATATTGAACATCGTCCACTAACGGGGTGATATGTTCTTTCATGTACGCGCGAATGTCGTCTTCAAATCCGCTGGTTCCTTGTAATTCAGTTAATTCCTTGATTCGTTGAAATGTTTTTTCTTCCATAGATGTATGTCCTATTGCTTTTGATTTGTTGGAAATTACGCCAACCAAGCGTCACTTTTTCTCTAAAAAGTCACTTTATCCTGTCGATAAAAATAGGTACTCCTTTCATATGATTTCACTCTTATTATAACGCAAATACTAGAAAATGCACATCGCTTTCTCTTTTTAAACGTGACAATGAGAATGCCCTAAAAGAATGATTGAAAAACTTTTTTTATTTCTCAGCGGCCCCTTCTCTATGGTAAAATAAGAGTGATACTGACAAAAGTAATAGTAAGCAGAAACCGACCAAGGGAGGTCATACAAATGAACGAAGAAAATGAGTTGACATACTTTAAAGGCGGCTTAGCGCTAGGCGTTGGTCTTGGTTTAGTAGGCGGCATTGCCTCAACCTTGTTCTACCATAAGAAAAAAACAATCTCCGCTGATCTCGTCTTAGAAAATGTAAAAGCTGCTTTTTTAAAAGAAGGACCGATTGAAGGTTCGTGGATTGAGTTTGAGAAAAAGCCCTTGCGGAAATTCGCCATCCACTCCAAAACGTATACTGGAGGAATTTGCCGCATTGAAGACGACGGCATTGTTCAATACGAATTCACTGCAGATGCCTACACAGGAACTGTCATTGACATCCAACGATTAAAAGATTAAAAAGATTGTTACAAAAGCACTTATTTGCTTTTGTAACAATCTTTTTTTCTTCTCATTTGTTTTTTGTAAAAGGGATGTTTATTTTATGTCAAAAAAATCAAATCAATGATGAATAAATACTCAAAAATCGAATGTTTTCTGCATGGAAATCACCTTAAATCTCTACTTATCAACGTTTGTCCACTTTTTTCATAAAAAAGATTAGACATTTTTTAAAAATTGATAAAAGAATAATCATTTCTAACGATTCTTTAATTTCTCCTTTTCATTTTTACATTATACTGAGAGTATTGCTAAAAATGAAAAGGAGCGTGTCAAATGAAGAAATCTGTTTTATTTACTTCATTACTTGTATTATCAAGCTTAGCTTTAGCGGCCTGCGGCGGTGGCAGTGACGATAAAGGAGCAAGCAACGGCGGCAGCGACAACCAAGTATACACAATGGTTGAATCCCAAGAAATGCCTAGTGCCGATCCGTCCCTTGCGACAGATGAAGTGAGTTTTACCACTTTAAATAATGTCTACGAAGGAATCTATCGTTTAGATAAAGACAATAAACCCGCGCCTGCTGGTGCAGCCGAAAAAGCAACTGTTTCAGAAGACGGTTTAGTTTACAAAGTTAAATTACGTGAAGAATCAAAATGGTCTGATGGCAAACCAGTTACTGCTGCAGATTACGTTTATGGTTGGCAACGAACAGTGGACCCTGCCACTGCTTCAGAATATGCCTACATGTTTGAACCAGTAAAAAATGCTGAAAAAATTTCTAAAGGGGAACTACCTAAAGAAGAATTGGGCATTAAAGCAATCAATGATCATGAATTGGAAATCACTTTAGAAACAGCAACACCATATTTTGACGATTTATTGGCTTTCCCTTCTTTCTTGCCGCAACGTCAAGATATCGTTGAACGTTTTGGTAAAGATTATACAAAGAGTAGCGATAAAGCAGTCTACAATGGTCCATTTACACTAACTGAGTTTGATGGTCCCGGAACAGATACTAAATGGTCTCTAACTAAAAATGAAGAATATTGGGACAAAGAGACTGTCAAGTTAGATAAAGTCGCTATCAACGTGGTAAAAGAAGCCCCAACTGCCTTAAATCTTTATGAAACTGGTGAGGTGGATGATACGTATTTATCTGGCGAACTGGCCCAACAAATGCAAAACTCGCCTGACTTGGTCCAATTAAAAGCCGCTTCTTCTTTCTATTTAGAAATGAATCAAGCAGATGAAAAATCACCATTGACCAACGCAAACTTACGTCGTGCTATGTCTTATGCCATCGATCGCGATTCATTAGCTAAAAACATTTTAGCCAATGGCTCTCTTCCTTCACAAGGCTTCGTTCCTGTGGATGTCGCGAAATCACCAAAAACGGGTGAAGACTTTGTTAAAGAAGCTGGTAGCGACAAATTAGTCAAATACGACAAGAAAAAAGCTGTGGAATACTGGAACAAAGCGAAACAAGAACTTGGTGTTTCCAACTTAACGGTTGATTTAATGGTAGACGACTCTGAAGGCGCTAAAAAAATGGGCGAATATCTTCAAGGATCACTGTCTGATACTTTGGAAGGCTTAAAAGTAACTGTGACGCCTGTCCCTATGGCTGTTCGCTTAGATCGTACCTTAAAAGGGGATTTCCAAATCGCTGTTCGTGGTTGGAGTGCCGACTATTCAGACCCAATTAACTTCTTAGATTTATTAGAAAGCTCAACTTCTAATAACCGTGGACGTTACAGCAATCCTGAATACGATAAATTCATTGCTGCGTCCAAAACCACAGATGTTAACGACCCTGAAAAACGCTGGGAAGATCTAATCAACGCTGAAAAAACAGTAATTGCTGATATGGGCGTTGTGCCAATTTACCAAAAAGCAGAATCACACTTACGTGCACCAAACGTGAAAGAAATTATTTATCATCCAACCGGTGCTAAATACGACTTCAAGTGGGCGTATAAAGAATAAAGTAAAGGTCTCCTTCAATTTTGGAAGGAGACCTTTATTATTTATACTGACACGTTTCTAAATGATCATTCACCAATCCCGCCGCCTGTAAAAAGGAATAGACTGTCGTGGCACCTAAAAATTTAAATCCTCGTTTTTTTAACGCTCGACTAATCTGTTGCGATAATTCCGTGGAGGCTGGAACCTCTTCTGGGTGCTGCCAGTGATTAACGATTGGTTGCTGATCGACAAAGTTCCAGAGGTAGCGATCAAAGGAGCCAAATTCTGCCTGAATTTCTTGAAAAACTTGCGCATTCGTAATGGTCGCTTGAATTTTTAAACGATGACGAATCACACCAGGATTTGCTAGTAAAGCTAAAATTTTTTTCTCATCATATCGCGCAATTTTCCGATAATCAAACGCATCATAAGCTGCCCTGAGCGTTTCTCGTTTATTCAAAATAATCGCCCAGCTTAAGCCCGCTTGCATACTTTCCAAGGTCAATAACTCAAATAACTGTTGCTCTTCATGAACTGGACGTCCCCATTCATCATCATGATAGGCTTGCATCTCTTCAGTTGTATTCGTTGCCCAAGTACATCGCTCCATTGTCCTGCCTCCTTTTATTTGCTAAAAAAGATGCGAACAAAGGGTACTGCCTTTTGTTCCACACCTTTTCTTATTCCTAATAAAATGCCCAGAAGTTTAACGCTTCATTCATCACTTCTTCGGCTGTAAATGTCCGTTTTGAATGGCCCTTTTCTTCTGAATCGTTTGGATCATTAATCCAGAAATCGCCTTTTTCATCCACACCACTCATCACCATAATGTGACCAGTTGTAGTGAAATAGCCTGGTTTTACAGAAATAATGACTGGATGACCTTCCTTCAAGAAAGCTGCCACTGTTTCAATATTCCCAATTTCTTGACAGTTATAGCCTTTCATTTCAGCATATGCACTAAAAATAGACCACGCCGTCCCTTGTCCTTCCATAAAGAAGTCATTTTTTGCCCAAGCTAACACATCTAGAGGAGTGACCTCTTGGTGATCCATGTATGAACCAACCATTGCAAGCGACACAATCGCACAGCCATTAATTTCGATTGTATTCGGCTTATCTACATTGCCAAATCCGTACGCGGTGTCTTTCCATTTAGCATCTGTCTGCAATTCTAACGGCAAATCCAGATGTCCATCATATTGCTTCTTTTCAATTTCTTGATTGACCTGTTGTCCATAGCTTAAAGGTTTGACTTTTTTCTCAATTTTAACTGGTGCTGGTTCTTTTGTTTTACTTGATTCAGCACTAGCTTTAACATATGAATCATCAAACCAACTTGAAAACCCACCTGATTTCATCGGCGAAAACTGCGCTAACAATCCGCCAAATCCAAACGATACCAACAACACCGTGAGAACTTTTTTTTGGTAACCTGATGGTTTTTTTGACATACTATTCATCCTTTTCTATCTATTGACTACATCCGATAATCTTATGTATTTCTTATATGCTCACACATTATACTACTTTCTTTTTCGAAAAACAGAAACGTTGGTAAATTCTCATAATTATTGAAGGCGAACATATTTTCTTGAATTTTATCACAAAATTAGGTAAAATACAGGTAATTAGTCATTTGAGTTTTATTCTATTTTATTCGTAAAGGAGGCAGAAGAATGGATCAACATAAAGCTACCATCAAGAGCATTTCTAAACTGATTACGCTCTCTTCCCAACATTTCTTTTCGGCATTTTTAGAAGATTCTCAAGATCAAAAGAATAAAGAAAAGGAACGCAGTGCGCTTTTACAAGAGCTCCAAGTCGCTGCCGCCCAAAAATCCTTAGTGGTCTTACAATTGAAAGAAGTCCCTACAGCGCATAAATTCGAAACGGTGATCGGCTGGATTGTCTCAAAAAATATTTCGGACAATATCGTCGTTCGTTTACAAACGGATGAACAACAGTTACGCATGATTCCTGTTGCTTCTGTCATGAAAGTCAGCACGTTAGCCAATCGTCACCAACGTCAAATTCACTAGAATATTGAAGTCTTTATAAAATAAATGGAAACCACCAACCCTGGCGATTGCAGGTTGGTGGTTTCTTTTATTTTAGGGATGCGCCAAAGCGACCTCAATTAAACGATTTTCTGTTTGTAAAAGATCAAACAGTGTGCCAATTCTTTCTAATTGTTCCAAGTCTATTTGATAAAGTTTCACTCTTGGTTTGGTTAGCCAGGAGCCTTGTGTAAACTTCATTCGTTCCTTGATTAACACGCCTTGCTCATAGAGCGTTTTTATCTCTAATTCAGAAACTTGGTCTGTCAAAGAGGCCACGCGACCATGGTGAGCTAATTCTGGTAAAAAAGTAGTGCCTTCTTTTTGAGGGAACGCCTTTAATAATTGTTGATTAATCTCCCAAGCTTCTTTCAGGAATTTAGCTTTTTTTGATAACTCATCGTAGTAAAACAAATCAATTTTAACGAGATCGTACCATTCCTCTTCCTCTAATTCCTTAGTTTGTTGCTCCTCGAAGTGTGCCCAACTACTTGCGAACAACCCTTTTTCTAATCTTAATAGCTCTTGTTCTGCTTTTTCTTTCGCTACTTTCATGCGCGCTTTAGCTGCTTTTTCTTGTCGTAAGCTTTCTTGTAGAAATCGAATTTGCTGCTCTTCTTTTGTTTTTATTTCAGATTGGCTGCCCACTTGTTGGGGTAAACTTGCCTGTTGATAATATGTACCCGTTACGGATGCTTGTTCTATTTGTCGTTCGTTATTTAGCCACTCGTTAACAATTTCTACCAATGATTGCGTGGTTGGATAATTCATTTGTTGTAAGCTTGCTTCGAGGTTGCAAGGTTGTGCCGCATTGGAACAGATTGGTATAAATTCACAAAAATAACAATTTTCTGTATCGCTTGTTTCGGCTTGTCCCTTTGTCCAGATAAAGAGAGGAAACAGGTGTTGCAACTTTTCTAGCAAAATCTTCGGGTCTAAGGTCAGTCCTAAACAACGGATGCTTAAATAACTTTTGCTAGCTGATTGCTGTAACAGCTTTTCTGGCATTATTGTTCTTTCGTCCTGTCTAGCAAATGACTGTTTTTGTTGCCATTGCTCAACTAGCTCCTGTTCACTTAACGGACCGAAAATGGTTACTCTTTTTGCCACATGTGGCAAAGCCTTCGGATAAAAAGAGACTTCTAACAATTCACTCAGTGAAACCACCGCCTTTTTTCTTTTTTTATTCATATTATACAGTACTCGACAATGAAATAGCTAGTTGCTTTAAAAAGAAAAAGTCCTAAGTCAGAAGTAAAGGAAACTTCTGACTTAGGACTCAACTTATTTCTTAGGAACAAATAATTGCGGTGCTACTTTTGCCAATAAGCCTAGAACTAGACTTACATACAAACAATTGACGACGGTACTCGTACCGTTTAGTACAAAAGAATAGAGGTATGGGCTCATTCCTTCTGGTGCATACATGCCCCAAACCAATACACCCGCCCAAAAATGCCAAAACCAGCGGGCGAAGACTGCGACAACACTTCCTAAAATAATCGTACGAATGGCTGATTTTAAGCGATTCGCTTGAAAATAGAGTTGAATTTTTCTAGCGAATACGCCACCCATTCCTCCAAACGCAAAAGCAAAGGGATATTCAAAAATAATCTGTGGAACGGACAAGAAATTTTTCATGGCTGTACCGAGAATAATATTTAACATGCCCCAAACAAAGCCTGCTGCAACTCCGGGAAGCAACCCACGACGAAACGAATAAAGAACTAATGGGACCATTCCCAACGATAGGTCCAAGCCACTATTGGCAAATTCAATCGGTAAAAAAGAGAGGGCCATTGCCATTGCTGCGACGACTGTTCCTTCTACCCAAATACGTAAATCCATTTTTCTAGCCAAACAAATTTCCTCCTATGTTCTGACGCTCTCAACCACTAATACATCGTTATTTTACCATAGGGACTTTAGAAAAACACGTTTGTCGAACAAGCAAAAAAATAGCTGGACCAACGTTTAAGGGAATCAACTCCTACTCAAACGCATGCCAGCTACTGTTTATCCATTAATCATCCCGCTCAGTTGTCAAAATTTTACCAGAATGAGCATCGATTTTTACCTCTATTTTTTGTTGGCCCTCTTTCACTTTCACTTCCCAATAGGTGATTCCTAATTCTTTCTCTAACTTCCAATCTGTTGCCTGGCCGACTTTCGCTGCTTTTTCAGCCAAGGTTGTAGCTTGTTCTCTGGAAATGATCTTTGTTAAATCAAGTGCCTCTTCTTGCATTTTAACGCCATTTTGTTCATCGGCATCCAAAGTTTCGACTTTTTCTTTTGTGAATTCGCCTGTCTCTGCGTTCACTTCAACTTGATATTCTTTTTGCTGATCCACGCCTTCTATTTCATAAAAATAACGGCCAAAATCTGTATCTAACTGCAGACTTGTTATTTTAGCTTCTGGATATTTTTTCTCAAATGCTGTCGTTACTTTTTCTAAAGAGACAGCTACCGCACTTGTCTTCTCTGATGTCGTCGTTGCTTCTTGTTGTACGGATGAACTTGTTTCACTAGTTGATATTGCTGTTTCTTTTTGTTCATTTGTTGGTGAAACAGCAGTAGGCGTTTTGGGTGTACAGCCAGCTACCAAAAAGAGGGCCAAGCCAGTCAGAGCGCCATAGAGTATTTTTTTCATTAAACAACCTTCTTTCCTTTTTATCATTTTATTATACTTGATTTCTCATTCAAATCATAGCTACAAAAAGAGCCCTACTTTAGTTGATAAAGTTAGAGCTCTCTCAGCCTTCATGGGCCAACATAAAAATTTCACCGAAATCATTTTCTTGTTCAATGTGCCAAATGCGTTTTTCACTATTATAGACAAGCGTTGCCAAAATTTCTTCTTTTTGGTAAGAGGTATTTTTCATCTTGCTAAGTGAATCTTCCACCAAGTAAATAGGAATCCGATATTCTTCTTTATCCACTTCCGTTTGTTGGAAGCAAAAAATAACACCTTCTTGCAAGATACCTTTCATATTTTTAAGTAATTCAGGACTTAATTTTTCGACAGGCGTATTTCGTTTAAAGAAGGCCTTTTTCTGGTTCACTTTCTCTAAAACAACACGTGTAATTTTATCAGCAAAGATTCGATAAAATTCATCAATATAACGATAATAGACACGCGTCATCTGATCTGCAAATTCAAAAAAGACAAAATCATTTTGTAGCTTATAAAAGAAAGGCGAATGCAAACTATTCTTCATGTGTCCAAAATAAAGAAGTTCCGAAATTTCTAATGGCGTTAGCTCTTTTAGCATCGTCACATCGGAAAAGTCAATCCATTTAATCTCTTCAGTCATCCAACGACGTTGTAGCGATTGAAAATAGCGATTGACGCTTTCTTCTCCGCGAATAATTTTCAAGCCTGAATGCATATCGTATTCGCCAGCTTCGGCAGAAGGATCTAATAATAGTAAGTTCTGTGGATGATGCACAATTGAACGAACAAAATCGGAATGGGTAATTCCTTTAGATAAAACCGCGTTGCTGGTTACATCTATATGTACATAAATTAAATCAAGCAAATTCCCATCTCCCCTCTACTAGCCTCCTTACCATTTTACAATATTTTCAAAAGAAAAGCTTGTTTCTTTTACTTTAAAATTCCATTACAAAATGAGGATTTTTTTGAAAAATCAATCGATTCAGTTGTTTTTTATTAAATCAAGGTCCGGTCTGCTTACCTATTCCCCGAAGAAAATAAATAGGTTTTTCAAATAAATTGTGGTAAACTTGATACATTAAAAGGAGGGAGAATATGCGCCCAAAAGAGAAAAAAAGAGGAAAAAATTGGTTAATCAACAGCTTATTAGTTTTACTATTTATCATTGGCTTGGCCTTAATTTTTAACAATCAGATACGCAGTTGGGTGGTTCAACAAAATAGCCGCTCGTACGCCGTTAGCAAGCTGAAACCAGCTGATGTGAAGAAAAATATGGCTCGTGAAACAACGTTTGACTTTGATTCAGTTGAGTCCTTGAGCACAGAAGCGGTGATGAAAGCCCAATTTGAAAACAAAAACTTACCTGTGATTGGTGCCATTGCGATACCAAGTGTCGAAATTAATTTGCCTATTTTTAAAGGATTGTCAAATGTCGCTTTATTAACTGGTGCGGGAACCATGAAAGAAGATCAAGTCATGGGGAAAAACAATTATGCCTTGGCTAGTCATCGAACGGAAGATGGCGTTTCCTTATTTTCACCTTTAGAAAGAACCAAAAAAGACGAACTCATTTATATCACTGATTTATCTACTGTTTATACATACAAAATAACTTCTGTAGAAAAAATCGAACCAACCCGTGTTGAGTTAATTGATGACGTTCCTGGTCAAAATATGATTACCTTAATTACCTGTGGCGATTTACAAGCAACGACGCGAATTGCTGTTCAAGGAACATTGGCAGCAACGACGCCTATTAAAGACGCCAACGACGATATGTTGAAGGCTTTCCAATTGGAGCAAAAAACTTTAGCCGATTGGGTGGCTTAATAAAAAAATCCTTGAAAAGTTTTGACACTTTTCAAGGATTTTTTGCTTTATTTCATCGCTTGACGTTCTTGCTGTTTCAAACGAGCAAAACCATAACGAATACCTGCAAATAATAAAACTAACGGAGATAAGAAAACAGAGATCATTAACCATTCACTTGTATACATACTACTAAAAGATAAATGATACGTGACAGCATACACTAGCGGCAGACTCATTATCAACAATAAATAATACAAACTTAATTCAAAAACATAGGATAAATAACTACTGTTCATCTTACTTCCCTCCTGTCTCTTTTTCCCTGAACAATTTGTTAACACTATTGTACCAAGGGGAAACAGAAAGTACTATCGGACTATAGTCCTAATCTTTCAGCTGTGCTTTTATTTTTTTTAACCATTCTGAGGTACCTGCTTCCACTAAGCGGTAAGTTTCCTCAAAATCTCCAGTATAATAAGGATCAGGTACGTCCATGGTTTCTTTACCAGCCACAACTTCCATAAATAAATGAATCCGCCGTTGCTCTTCTTGAGGAGCTAATGCTTTTAAATCTGCCACATTATTCGCATCCATCCCAATGATATAGTCATATTTTTTAAAATCACTTGGCTGGATTTGTGTTGCCTGCATTCCTTGATAGGAAATTCCTTGTTGCTCCAAAATTTTTCTGGTTCCCTTATGTGGCTGACTGCCAACTTCCCAGTGGCTAGTAGCTGCTGAAAACACTTGAATAGCCGATTCTAAACCAGCTTGTTGGACTTTCTGACGAAAAATCGCTTCTGCCATTGGCGAGCGACAAATATTGCCTAAACAAACAAATAACACAGTTACCACAACGTTTCACTCCTTCATAAAACTTTTTATCCTTCACACATTACTCATTGGCTTCTTGTTCATACAAATGATAAGCCATAAATTCTGTATCTTTCGCTAAACGGAATAATTGCGTCGCCATTTCCAAAGGAGTCTGAGAATATTCCTCAAGAATCCATTTCGTTAAGACGCCACTACATCCATAGGAAAAGAAATTCGCATAAAATTGTTTGTCTTTATCTGTTAAATGATTCTCAACATCGACTTGTTCAAATAATGATATAAATAAGCGATTGGTCGAAGCGGAAAAAACATTAAGAAGAACTTCTGAATCTGAGGTCACCGTTGTATAGTAGAAATGGCTCTTCTCTTTAATCGCTTTTAATAACTTCAGGGCTTGTTCCTCCCAGTTTTCCAAACAAATATCTGTTTCTAAGTAAATCAATGCATCGTGACGATAAATCCAACGTAATAAATCATATTTATCTGTAAAGTGATAATAAAATGTTTGGCGATTCAAGCCCACTTTTTTGGTAATATCTTGGACACTTATTTTACGAAAATCCTTTTGTTCACATAATTCTATTAAAGCTGAAGCGATTGCTTGTTTTGTATCGTGCGTTCCGCTCATGCTGATTCCTCCGCTCCTAATATGTATATACCTCTATAATTGCAAAAAAACGGCCAGATTACAATATTTTCAGATACATTTTATGCATATATTTAAAATTAAATGAATAAAAAAAGCGGCAACTAACGATTTTTGTTAGTTACCACTCCTTGTTATCAATTATTAATAGATGACTATTTAGCCTGGAAAACGCCATACAACAGCGCGGAATCCTGCTGGTGGTGCTGGTGACCAGTTAGAGTTAGAAGAAACATAACCAGAACCTCCTGGGTTGTTCGCTTCAACGATTTGAACACTTCCACCACTTACACCTGTAACTAAGACAGTATGCACGCCACCAATCCAGCTATCTGGACTATAGGCACTTTCATATTGAACAACATCGCCTGGTTGCACGTTACTCCAGCTAACTTGTGTTGCGCCAGAAGCAACATAGCCACTGTTTGGACCACCATAACCGAAGTTAATACCGCCTGCCGCTAACCAGCGACGAACGGATACTAAACATTCGCCTGGCTGATTCCAACCTGTTGCATAAGAATTACCAACATCTGCTAAAGCTGCATTGATTGCGGCTTGTTTTCCTGAAGTCACGCCACCATTCCCTGGTTTTGCTTCATTACCTTTTTCAGGAGTCGTTGGGTTAGTTACAGGAACTTCTTTTTCTTTTTCAGGTGCTGCTGCAGGTGTTGTTACAACACTTTCTGTTTCAGTACTTGAAGTTGTTGTTTCTTGCGTTGTGGTACTTTCAGTAGTTGTTGATGATTCTACTACTGGTGTTGCGGCTTTTTCTTCAGCGGCGGATGCTGCTGCCTCATTGGCTGCTTTTGTTGCTTTCGCTTGCTCTGCTGCCGCTTTTTGTGCTGCGGCTTGTGCTTGCGCTGCCGCTTGTTCTTCTGCTTTTTTAGCAGCTGCACGTTGGCGTGCTTGTTCTTCTGCTAAACGTTTTTCCGCTTCTTTTTTCTGTTTAATGAAGCCGTCTTTTTTCCCTTGTTCTTCAGAACGTTGTGCTTCTAAATCATTTTTAGCCACTTCTTGTTGGATCTTCAATGTTTTTAATGATTCTGTTTTGTCATTTAATTCTTTTGTTGCTGCTTCTAATTCAGCAATTTGTTTTTCAACATTCTTTGTTTTCTTTTCAACAGTCGCTTTGTCTTCTTTTTGTTGTTCTAGTAATTCATTGTTGGCGCTCATCATTGTTGAGACCGCTTGAACGCGACCAATTGCATCTGCTACTGAATCTGCATCTAAGACAGCATCAATAATTGAATCACTTTGACCATTCACTTGGACATCGCGTGCTTGTTTTGTCATTTGTACTTCACGTTTTTGAATACGGACATTCAAATCAGAAATTTCACTATATAATTTAGATACTTCTGATGATAGCTTGTTCTTTTTAGCTGTTAATGTATCGATTTGTTTGGCCGTTTCAACCATATCATTTTCAATCGCGGCAACTTTTGCTTCTGCATCTGACATTTGGCTTGTTAACGCATTAATTTTTTGATCTTGTTGTTGAATCTTTGTATCGTATTCATCTGCAAATGCTGCGGATGGCAACGCTACGCTTGTTAATGTAATGGAACATACCATTAGAGCCGATAATACACTTTTCTTCAATCTGTTGTCCTCCGAAAATCCTTTTTTGTTAAGCTTTTTTATTATTTATTAAAATTTGAATAAATTTCTCTTTTTCAACGATAGAGCAATTGTAGCATAGCTGTATGTCACTGAGATAATATGGATGTTACAGTAATATTTCAATTTTCTTCTTGTAAATGACAAAAAAAAGCTTCACTTTTTTCACAACTTTCTTCAAGGCTCCAGGGTAATCTTCTCATTGTTTTGTTATTTAAAGAAAATAAAAAAAGCGAAAAATGCTAACAAATGAGCATTTTTCGCAAACGAACAAAATTTTCAATTTTTATTTTACGGAAAACAGTTTTTTCAGCGGATAAGATAAAATAACATACCACACCATGTTCAATAGCAATGTAGGGCCCAACACACGCGTAATAAATAAAATCGGGCTGACATCCGCTAAATGAAAGGCCACTTGAATCAGTACCGCAATCAGTTCATACAACGTGGTAAAAATAACGATCCCAAAAAAACCAGTTAGTAAATTTGTTTGAATTACTTCTTTAAATGTATACATCAACATAACCGAAATCGTCAGTGCGACTGTATAAATCCCGATAATGCCAATGTAGTAGCTATCGCAAATAAAGCCTAAAATTAACGAAGTAATTAATAAATAACGTTTAGAAAAATTAGGAACGGCAAACATAAACGCAAGTAATAACAGATGAGAACTGGCGAAGTAAACATTACTTGTCCACGTTTCAAAAGACTTTGTTAAATGAGCATCAATTAACATTAAGAAAAACAAGAGAATAGGTGTGACGTATTTTAAATACTCTTTCCGAATCATTCGCTTTCCCCTGCCGATCTTTTCACGACCGTCACAACGGAGATACCATAGACATCCGCATAAGGTTTCACATACACTTCACGATCTAAACCAAAACTATCTGGTTTCACTTTAATAACTGTCCCTACCGCTAAATCGGCTGGGGAATTACCACCTAAGCCAGAAGTCTGAACGACATCGCCTTCTTTCAGAGTGGCATCGCCAGTTAATTGTGACACAATTAATGCATTTGTCTTATTGTCGTAATTTTTAAGTAAACCAAACGATTCGCCATTTGCGGAAGTTACTCGCACAGGGAAATGGTTCGAGTTGACATTTTTAGACGTTAGTAGTTCCACTTTTGCAGTCGTTGCATTGACTTCAATGACACGCCCCACTAACCCTTTTTGCGCCATGACCGCCATGCCCGCTTCAATGCCGTCATTGGTTCCTTTATCGATAATTAATAAGTCTTGCCAAGTATCCGGCGAACGCGTAATGACATTCGCAGTTACTTTTTCATAGTTAGCTAACGTTTCGTTCAGATTCAATTCTTGTTTTAAACTATCAATTTCGCGTTTATAGTTATTGTTTTGGACAGCTAATTCATTATAGCTATCAATTTTTTCTTTTAGACGTTCATTTTCTTTAAACGTGTTAATTAAATTGCCCATTGAAGACAAGCCGTTTTCCACCACACGAGCTGGAAAAGAAATCACACGATCCACCATACTAACGCTATTGTTGACGCCACCTTGAACGACATTGGTTTTGCCTTTTTCAGAACGTTGCGCAGCAGTTAAACTAATAATGGTTACTAAAATAATGACTAAAATTAAGGTAATGATTATATTTTTATTTGGATTAAATTTTTTCACAAAGACACCCCAGATATTCTTCAGACTGATAGTATTAATTTTACCACTAATTGACTATAAACAAAAGAGTTGGCGATCGTCTTTAGCTTTTTTTATCATTTCTTTTTTAGGGCTTATTTTCAACGAAAAAACCAACGAAAAGAAAGGAAACTTCCTTGGTTTTCGTTGGTTTAAAAAGAAATTATTTTTCTTTGTTTTCTTCGTTTAATAATGCTTTTCTTGACACGTTGACACGGCCTTGTTTGTCAATTTCAGTTACTTTGACAAGGACTTCGTCGCCTAATTTCACGACATCTTCAACGTTGTTCACACGTTCGTTTGCTAATTGAGAAATATGGATCAAGCCATCTTTACCTTTAATTAGGTTAACAAACGCACCAAATTTTTCAATGCGGACAACTTTTGCTAAGTAAACTTGGCCGACTTCGACTTCTTTGGTTAATTCTTCAATAATCTTGATGGCTTTTTTAATCATTTCAGCATCTGATGAAGCAATACTTACGTTACCGTCTTGATCGATATCAATCTTAACACCAGTTTCATCAATGATGCTGTTGATTGTTTCGCCACCTTTACCAATGACATCTTTAATTTTCGCTGGTTTAATTTGAATCATTTCAATTTTCGGTGCATATTGACTTAATTCTTCACGAGGAGCAGCAATCGTTGTTGTTAATTCTTCTAGAATTTCCATCCGTGCTTTCTTCGCTTGGTCTAATGCTTCCGTTAAAATTTGTTCTGTAATTCCTTGGATTTTGATGTCCATTTGTAAAGCAGTGATTCCGTCTTTCGTTCCTGCTACTTTAAAGTCCATATCGCCAAGGTGGTCTTCTAAACCTTGAATATCTGTTAAGATTGTATAGTTTTCGCCATCACTAACAAGACCCATTGCAATACCTGCAACTGGCGCTTTAATTGGCACACCCGCATCCATTAATGCTAATGTTCCCGCGCAAATACTTGCTTGTGAAGAAGAACCATTTGATTCTAACACTTCTGCTACTAAGCGGATTGTGTAAGGGAAGTCTTCTTCTGATGGAATAATTTGTGCTAAGGCACGTTCACCTAACGCACCGTGACCGATTTCACGACGACCTGGTGAGCCCGCGCGTCCTGTTGAACCAACAGAGAATTGCGGGAAGTTATAATGATGGATGAAACGTTTGCTATCTTGGACACCCAATCCATCGATAATTTGATGTTCCCCTAAAGGCGCTAATGTACAAACGGATAAAGCTTGTGTTTGACCCCGAGTAAATAAGCCAGAACCATGCACACGTGGTAAAATACTTACTTCTGATGATAAATGACGAATTTCGTCTAATTTACGGCCATCCGGGCGAATCTTATCGATCGTGATTAACTCACGTACGACATCTTTTTCAAGATCTTCCGCAATTTGTTTCACTTCTTTTAGTAATTGCGCTTCTTCTTCGTGTTCCGCAAATTTTTCAGCGTAAACTTCTTTGACTGTATCTTTTACTTTGTCAATTTCAACTTCACGTGCTAATTTTTCTTCCGTCATTACGGCTGTTTTCATTGTATTGTAGTACGCATCAAAAATTTCTTTTTTAAGATCAGCGTCCACTTGTAATAAGTCCACGTCCATTTTTGGTTTACCTACAGCGGCAACGATTTCTTCTTGGAACGCCACTAGTTCTTTAATGGCATCAAAACCGAAAAGTAAGGCACCTAACATATCTTCTTCTGATACTTCTTTAGCACCACTTTCAACCATGTTGATGGCTTCTTTTGTTCCAGCAACAGTTAATTCAATATCTGTTTGTTCCGCTTGTTCTACCGTTGGGTTTAAAACATATTCGCCATTAATACGACCAACGTCAACACCAGCAATTGGTCCATCAAACGGAATATCTGAAATTGCTAACGCTAAGGAAGACCCAAACATTGCAGCCATTTCTGGTGTACAATCTTGATCCACACTCATAACGATGTTTGTGATTTGGACTTCGTTACGGAAGCCTTCTGAGAACATTGGACGAATAGGACGGTCGATTAAACGAGCGGTTAATGTCGCACGTTCACTTGGACGACCTTCACGTTTAATGAAGCCACCAGGAATTTTTCCTACCGCATACATTTTTTCTTCATAGTTTACAGTTAATGGGAAAAAGTCTACATCTTTTGCTTCTTTAGAGGCAACAGCAGCACTTAAAACGACCGTATCGCCGTAACGTACTAAGACAGCTCCATTGGCTTGTTTGGCTAATTGGCCGATTTCTACTTCTAGTGGGCGGCCGCCCCAAGTTGTTTTAAAGACTTGTTTTTCTGTCATAATTCTTCTCCTTTACTCTTGCTCTTTGGAAAAGTCAGACGGCTACTAAACAAATGAAAAAGTAACAAGTCGTTGTTGCTCTTTCATTTGGTTAGTAGTTCCTAAAAACTTTCCAAAGAGGACCTTCAATAGTGACAATAAGATAAAAAGCGAGATTCTGATTGAACCTCGCTTTATACGTAATGATTAACGACGTAATCCTAAACGTTGGATCAATTCGCGGTAACGTTGGATGTCAGTTTTACGTAAGTAAGCTAACAAGTTACGACGGTGACCGATTTTTTTCATTAAACCACGGTAAGAATGGTGATCTTTTTTGTGTGTACGCGCATGTTCGTTCAATTGGTTAATGTCTTCAGTTAAGACAGCAATTTGTACTTCTGGAGAACCAGTATCTCCTTCATGACGTGCGTATTCTTTAATGATTTCGTTTTTTCTTTCTTGTGAAATTGCCATTTGTTCCACCTCTTTCTCTATTATTCGTCTGATCACTGAGTGAAGCGTTGGTGACTCGCTAAACCAAGTGATAGATGGTGTGTTTCCACACAAGCTTACTTTACAGGAAACACCGCTAAAATGCAAGCTTAATCTCTATTATTCGACAGTTTTTTTAAACAATCTAGCCCCTTTTTTGGTGATTTTGTGATACACTAAATGGTGGTAAACAACTGATTATTTCAGCGCATGAATAAATAAAAGAAGAATTTTTTTATGTTTCAAAGGAGGAACCATTGAATGATTACAATGAAAGATATTATTCGTGAAGGGAATCCCACACTTCGTGCTGTGGCAGAAGAAGTGCCTGTCCCTATCACTGAGGAAGACCGACAATTAGGTGAGGACATGTTGACTTTCTTAAAAAATAGTCAAGATCCAGTCAAAGCCGAAGAATTACAATTACGTGGTGGCGTTGGTTTAGCTGCACCACAATTAGATATTTCTAAACGAATTATTGCTGTCCATGTTCCTAGTAACGACCCAGAAAACGAAACGCCTTCATTAAGTACGGTGATGTACAACCCTAAAATTTTGAGCCATTCTGTGCAAGATGTATGTTTAGGTGAAGGGGAAGGCTGTTTATCTGTCGATCGGGATGTGCCTGGGTATGTCGTTCGTCATAACAAAATTACCGTCAGTTATTTTGACATGGATGGCGAAAAACACAAAGTTCGTTTAAAAAACTACGAAGCGATTGTGGTTCAACATGAAATTGATCATATTAATGGCATCATGTTCTACGATCATATTAACAAAGAAAATCCATTTGCTTTAAAAGAGGGCGTTTTAGTCATCGAATAAAGAAAAAAACTGCGCCGTTTGTCTGAAAACAAACGGCGCAGTTTTTTTAAATGGCCTTCATTTCTTTTAAGGCTTTCCAAATGCCATCATTATCATTGGTATCTGTGACCATTGTGGCCACTTCTTGAATGGAAGGACTCGCGTTGCCCATTGCGACGCCAATCCCTGCATGGCTTAGCATTTCTCGGTCATTTTCGCCGTCCCCAAAGGCAATGATATTTTTTGCATCAATGCCCACACGTTTGGCTAAATACGTTAACGTAGCTGATTTTGAGCCATCTTTAGGCACAACATCTACGCTATGTTGGTGCCAGCGAATAAAGCGAAATTCTGGGTATTCTTCTTCAAACGTACACTGATCTTCTGCGTCATAAAATGCCAACGCTTGGTAAATATCATTTTGACGGTAAAAGTGTTCATCATAAGCAGGTGAATGAAAATGAAAAGAGTTCATCGCAATTTCCATTTTTTCAGCACGGTGCTGGTTGCTCTTCTTAATATCATCTAAGCCCACACAAGCAAATCCTAAGCCGCGTTGATCACTGTCTTGTGCCAAACGTTCCAACGCTTCAGCATGCAATAAATTTTGATAATATTGCTCATGATCCACAAAAGCCGCAGCGCCATTACATAATACGTAATTGGTAAAATCTAAATCCCAAATCACCTCTTGCGCCATATAACGACTTCTGCCAGTTGCCAGCGTAACTAAGTGTCCTTGCTCCCGCAATTTTGCTAGCGCTTCTCTCGTGCTATCCAATGCTTTCTTCTCCGAATTTAACAACGTCCCATCAATATCAAATGCAAAAAGTTTTCTTTCCATCATTTCTCCTTATTCGCTCGCTTTCGCTAAATATTTACTGCCTTCTCGTTGTGCTAAAGGACTCAACACTAATTCATTCATCAATTCCTCGACCCATTGCGGATTCGTTTTACTATATTGGCGTAATGACCAGCCAATCGCTTTTTGAATGAAGAACTCCTCTGTAGTTCTATCATAAATAATCGCCTTTTTCAACAGGTCCTGATTGGTCTTTTCTTTCAACATCAACTGTAAATTCAGCGCAACACGCCGATTCCAGAAATTTTCAGCGCCATAAAAAAGGGCAAAAATCGTTGGCAATTCAGTCAGATGCAACGCCACCCACGACCCAAAAAATTTTCGCCAAGCATCCACACTATCCCACCACGCTTTTTGTGGAACATAGGCTTTAAACGCTACGACCTCTTCTAATGAAAATCTCCGAACATTTTGAAGGGCTAAATCAATAGCGACATACTGATATTCTCGTTCTGTTTTTTGATAGTAAGCCTCAATCTCTTGGCATAATTTTTCCTTTGGCCACGTATGACTTTCTTTTAAAAGTTGTTTACTTAACGCTTGACGTTCTGGGGCGGGGATGCCTGCAAAAACAAATTGGTGTTTCATATAAGCAGACATTTTTGCTGCTGTTTCTGGGTTCTTCTGAAATTGAAGTGTGTCCATTCCTTCGCTCCTCATAATAAAAAAACTATACTAAAACAGTGTACCATGTTTTAGTATAGTTGGTTGATCAATTAATCAAAATACGTTAAGTTTTTGTTGTCTTTATCTAACCAGGCATAGCCGAGACCCATAATTAAGCCACCACCGATAAAGTTACCGATAAAGGCCCAGAACAGATTATGAACAACATTACCAGCTGTGAAAGCTTCAATTGCGCCGTTTGAAGCAAAGTAAGCTAAACTGAAGGCTGGGAAGTTGGCAATCACGTGTTCAAAACCAAGGAACGCAAAGATAAAGATAATGAAAATAATGGCCGCGACTTTGCCGGCGTCATCTTTCATTCGCATACTCACTAATACGGCTGTATTAACCACAATATTGGCGAACATAGCTTCAACTAAAATTTGCAGGGTGGTTTTTTCTAATTTTCCAGCAATTGACGTAAAGAAGAAACTATCTTTTGGTAAATCTTGGAACGGCACCGTAAGTGATACCAAGAAACCAAATAAGACACCACCAATTAAATTGAATAAGATACAGGTAAATAAAATTTTTGCAGCTAAGGAAAAGTTGACTTTTTTACGATAGACGCCAACAGTCATGTACAACATATTAGAGGTACCAAGTTCGGCATTCATATATAAAATCATCACAAGTGACCAACTGAACATGAAGGCGTAAAGCATTTTCCCTAAACCATGAGAAATTCCTTCTCCTTTAATTGCGATTGCAAAAGCAACGGCTGTTCCCAACGTTAAAAATAGACAAGCAAGCATTGCACGAACAGCGTAGCGGGAAAAGCTGTTTGAGAATAAATTCACTTTCTTGTCGATGGATTTATCAATTTGTTCAAACAATGGTGAACCAGACTTCATTGTAAACTCCCTTTCATTCCGTTTTCAACTTATATTTTCAAAACATCTCCTCTTATTCTAATGAGGAAAAGTGTTTTTGTCTACCTTTTTTTTCAGATTTCACTTTAAAACCTTGACGTTTCCTATCCTATTAAGTATACTAGATTTTGTGTAAAATAATTGCAGCAGAAGAATAATAACTCGTCAACAGTTCATTGCCAAACTTGGTTCAACTGCGTAACCGCGGCTGCAAAGGCGAAGGTTGAAGAATGAACTGAACGAATATGAATTTTTCATCTAATTATTTTACTCCAAAAAAACATTTATTTATTGGAGGAATTTTTAATGTCTCGTTATACTGGACCATCATGGAAAGTATCTCGTCGTCTAGGTATCTCTTTATCAGGTACTGGTAAAGAACTAGCTCGTCGCCCTTACAAACCAGGACAACACGGACCTAACAGCCGTGGTAAAGTTTCTGAATACGGAATGCAATTAACTGAAAAACAAAAATTACGTCATATGTATGGCATGAACGAACGTCAATTCCGTACGTTGTTCATTAAAGCAAGCAAAATCAAAGAAGGTAAACACGGTGTTAACTTCATGGTTTTACTAGAACAACGCTTAGATAACGTTGTTTACCGTTTAGGTCTTGCAACTACTCGTCGTCAAGCACGTCAATTAGTTAACCATGGCCACATCACTGTAGACGGCAAACGTGTTGATATTCCATCATACCACGTTGAAGTTGGTCAAGTGATCGGTGTTCGTGAAAAATCTCAAAACATCTCAACAATTAAAGAAGCAGTTGAAGCAACTGTTGGACGTCCAGCATTCGTAAGCTTTGACACTGAAAAATTAGAAGGTAGCTTCACTCGTTTACCAGAACGTGATGAACTTTACCCAGAAATCGACGAAGCACTTGTCGTTGAATACTACAACCAAAAACTTTAAGATTTCAAAAGGTCGAACTACGGTTCTTACCTTCTTTCAAAACCTTGCCTTTCTTGGCAAGGTTTTTTTCTTTGCCCTCTTTACAAAATTGTTTACTTCCGCTAAACTATTGTTAACCAAATAAAAATAATTGGTTAACAATAGAAAGTGAGGCTTCTTATGAATAAAGCATCGTTACGCTCCTTAATTTTAGCAGCAGAATTCGCTGTGATTATTGCTGTACTTTCACAATTTACAATTCCATTGGGGATTGTCCCCTTAACTGGACAAACATTTGCCATCGGCTTAACCGCTACCGTTTTGGGCAAGAGAACGGGGACCTACGCTATTTTAATTTACTTCTTATTAGGATTAATTGGTCTACCCGTTTACGCTGGGATGTCTAGCGGGTTCGGTGTACTCTTTGGACCAACTGGCGGCTATTTAATCGGCTTTATCTTTAACGGCTTATTAACTGGTTATATTTTAGAAAAAACAACCTTTAACTATACTTGGGCCATTATCGCAAATATTGCTGGCGCCTTAGTTACCTTAGTTTTCGGTATGATTTGGTTGAAATATTCCGCAAATCTGCCGTGGCCAAATGCTTTCGCTGGCGGGTTTGCTCCGTTTATTATTCCTGGTATCATCAAGGCTGTCGCAGCTGCTTATGTTGGTATTTTAATTCGCCAACGCTTTATGAAACGTTTTTTAGCACACCTTTCTTAAGGGGAAAACTTTTTTCTTTTCCTTGTCTGTAGTACACTAAAAGGACAAAGGAGTGAAGTCCATGTCCTCATTATTAAAACGATTGGTTCAGTTGGTTTTGTTAGTCGGCGCTGTCTTGCTGATTCGACACTATGTGTTCTCCCCTGCTGCGGTGAATGGCTCTTCAATGGAACCAACACTTCATAACAACGACCGTTTATGGGTGACTTCGATTAAAAAGCCACAACGCTTTGATATTATCGCTTTTCCTAGTCCTCGCAACGGCCAACGAGTAGCCAAACGTTTAATTGGTTTACCTGGCGAAACAGTCGAGTATCGTGATGATACCCTTTATATTAATGGTGTATCACTCAGTGAAGATTACTTAGCAAGTGCTAAACGAAATGTCTCTAAAAATGAAAATTATACCCAAGATTTTACCTTAGAGACCTTAGAAGCCACCCAATCCCTGACCGTTCCAGAAGGCATGTATTTTGTCTTAGGCGATAATCGCCCGCGCTCAGATGACAGTCGTTACTTTGGCTTTGTAAAACAAGAGAGCGTGGAAGGTGTTTTGACTTTTCGTTATTATCCATTAGATAAAATTGGCTTTCCATAAAAATAATAAACCACCCTCAAAAAGTTAGACTTTTTGAGGGTGGTTTATTATTTTTTTAAGGTCCAGTGACTAAGTTCCACGTCACCGTCCCTTGATATTTCTCATTTATTTTCCCTTGATTGGCTGGGACGTCTAATTTCACGCTAGCAAAATCAAAATCTAATTGGTAGACATCATTACCTGTAAATTGGTTATTAAGAATTACTGGTGTAGATGTACCGTCACTCGTCAAAGTTAAGGCTTTCGTAACCCCCACTTTATTCGTTGATTCTGTGACTTGGTTATAGTTTTCGATTGCTGCAACATCCGCATTGCCTAATAATAAGCGCGTACTTGTTGGCAAACTATCGGTAGATGCTTTGAGCTGTGATAATTGTGCTGTCAACTGCCAATTGGGTTGGCTTTTCTTGATCCGCAAGTATGGATTACGCGTACCATTCCCATAATAATCGGCTGCTTTTTTCAGACCGTACTGTTTGGCACTACTGCTAATCGTAATTTTCCCAAAATCAAACGTTGGTGTACTAATGAAACCTTCTTCTACTGGCGCAGGCGTAATCGTTTGATCTTCGCCTTGAATACGCACAAAGTTACTAGCTGTCACTGCAGAAAAGTTCCCGCTAGCTGTCATTTCTGCGGTTAAAAGTTGCCTTGGTTCTCCAGTGATTTTCGCTGTGTTCACTGTCACTAAAGCTTCACCATTCACCGGAATTTCCACACCCAAGTTAACTCCTGTGCGCCATTGTTCTGCCGTCACTGGGATAATTTTTGATGTACTACCAATGCGAACAGCTAATTGAGTCGGCGCCGAAATACCTGCCGCCCATTTGGCCGTTGGTGCTAGTTTAATATTGGTCAACGGAACTTCACTGGTGTTTTTTAGTCTAACTGTCCAAACCATAGAAGATCCGTTGGGAATCACTTCTAGTAACCGACTAACAGTCATTTCTGCCGTTGGTTGGACTTCCTCATAGACTGCTGTCATGTCATCCTTGTCATCGTAAGTCACGGCATAACTTGGCGTTTTCGTGGTTTCCAACGCAGTTTTATCAATACCTTTGTACCAACCTTTGAACTTATAAGATTTGTCTCCTGCGGTATACGTATCTGGCAAGGCATTGGCACTCGTGTAGGTGAAGCTATTGCTTGTCATTGGTATTTGTTTACCTTGCGTAAAACCTGTTGGTGGTGTAATTTTGGCCCCCGTTGCATCGACAAAATTTTCAGTGACTTGTTTTCGTGTAATTTTATAGTTTATCGTTTGCTTGTAGTCACTAGTTCCATCAAAACCAAATAGTCTTGGTTTGGAATTTGCACTGGTTAAAAATAACAGATTAGGTAGGATATCTCTTGATAATCCTGATTGGCCCCACTTGGCCTTAACAGAAAAAGTATTGTTCGTTTCCTTGTTAAGCGTTGTTTCAAAGCTATTTAAACTAGTCGTTGCTGCATCTGACAGAAGGTTGGTGCCAATGTCACTAATCGTATCATAGTCGTACAACGTAATGGTTTTCGTTGTTGCTTCCACTTTGTCAACGTACTTCAATTCATTCGTAATACCAAAGTTATTCAACGCAAATCCTCTATTTAAAACACCTGTTGCTGGATCAGGTAAAAGCTCATAATTATTAGGAATCAAGACGTTTTGCTTTGTTTCTACTTTATAGCGATTAGCAACGGTTGCCTCTTTACTTCCCGCCATTGGGTAAAGTGAACCCGTCGCTTCAAAGGGACTAGTAGCGTTTTTTCTAAGAAATTCTGTATAGTTTCCAGAAAGCGTAAGAGGGTTCGTGAACGCTTTGCCTTGTTCATCGACAAACTCCGCGTAGAAGCCAGGGTGAACAGTGGTTTCTTGCACTTCTTCATAGATCGCTGTCATGTCGTCTTTGTCATCGTAAGTGACGGCGTAACTTGGTGTTTTCGTGGTTTTCAGCGCTGTTTGGTCCGTGCCTTTGTACCAGCCTTTAAACTTATAGTTTTTGTCCCCTACTGTGTAGGAGGCTGGCAAGGCTTTGGCACTGGTGTATGTGAAGTTATCACTATCAATCACTGTTTGTTTTCCTTGAGTGAAGCCTGTTGGTGGCGTGATTTTAGCGCCCGTGGCATCTACAAAGTTTTCGGTAACACGGCGGTTTTCTAGATAATAATAGGTTGGATCATCATCATTAGAAATAACCACAAAGCCACTCGTAGATGACCTATATGCCATCCCTAAAGCGGTAAATCTTGTATTCGTTGGGCTAACATTATATCGTGCTTCCGCCAGTAAGAACTGAGTAGGGTCTGTCAAAGCGAATAAATCTTGATAGGTCAAATCATTAGAGGCCTCAGGATCTAAAACATTGGTGATAAAATTCTTTCTGCGAATACTAGCCACCGGATAAACTTTGGCCGTTTTAGAATAATACGTCCCTGGGCTTTTCGCTAACGATTTATAGTACTTTGGAATCGTAAACACTGAGGTTTTTGCTCCATAAAAACTGAAACGCGTATCAGTCACGCCATAGAATACTTTCTCAGGAATCGTATATTCTTTTACCATGCCATTATCTTTACCAGTAATTTCCCCAATAATTTTTGGTGTTTCATCTGTTACGTATTCTTGAATTTTCCCTTTTAAAGAAATTCCACTTGGATTGACTAAATTTCCTTGCTCGTCAACAAAACTAAATTTAAACGTTTGTGCTGGTAAAGTTGTCGCCTCACCTAAATCCTCATAGACCGCTGTCATGTCGTCTTGGTCATCGTAAGTGACAGCATAACTTGGTGTTTTCGTGGTTTTCAGGGCTGTTTTGTCAGTACCTTTGTACCAGCCTTTGAACTTGTAGGCTTTGCCGCCTGCTGTGTACATGTCTGGCAAGGCTTTGGCACTGGTGTATGTGAAGTCATTACTCGTAATGCTTGTTTGTTGCCCTTGCGTGAAACCAGTTGGCGGTGTGATTTTAGCGCCCGTGGCATCAACGAAGTTTTCGGTGACTTTTTTATAAGTAGTTGTTAAGTCAATATCTTGTTGCACAGCAAGATATTGTAACCCAGTTTGCTTTCCTTGATAAGTTGTCCTTAATTCCGCTGCAAACCCTGCTGAATAGTAGTTACCCCATACTTGATACTGTGGTTGCTGAAGGGTATAGCTATTATTTGTTTTAACTAATTTAATATCATATGGGAACCCTGCTATACTAAATGGCCAATACCTGTTATATATTCCTGAATTTGCTACTTCAATAGTGTCAATATATTGGGGAACTGTCAGAATAGGATCCTTCAAATAATATGCGGACATATCTGCCCAATAATGAAGATAATTGACGTCTATAGTTTGACTAGGTATTAATATATCCAGCCCTGTAGTTGTCGGTACATTTGGCACTGGTATTGTTTGGAAATTAGTAGTGAAAGGACTTGTTTGCATAGATTGCCTCCATCTATCTAATCCCATCTCAGAAGTTAATTGAAAATCTTCCATATTTAAAGTCGTCTTATCTTCCGAAGCAATATTGATACTAAAGCGATACTCTGGTACTGTATAGCTTTGATCTTGTGCCGGAAAAGACTTTGACTCTGATTCGAACCATGTAGAAAGTTCTGATACTTTGCCAGCTTCTTTTACCCCAACCGCTCGTTCCGAACGAACGGTTGGCTGAGCTTCTGCTTCTTCCTGCTCCTCTTTCACTGGCATGTCTTCCTTCTTTTCTACTGCCACTTCTGCTTGTTTCTCTGTTTCCTGTGTTACTTCTTCTTGACTTGTTTCAGTCGTTGCTTCACTGGTTGTTTGCGTTTCACTACTTGCTTGTGTTTCTTCTTTCACACTACTTTCGGCGGTCGGACTACTTTCAATCATCACGGTTTCCGCAACTGCCGTCACGCCCGAAAAGGCATTCACTAGCAAAGAACCACATAAGCCAATAGCTGCAAGACGTTGCCATTTATTTTGCTTCATGTCGTCCCCTCTTTCTATGTACTATTGCTACAAGGCCAAGTACGACGAAGCCAAGTATGCTAAGATTGGCCTGACTCTTGCTTCCTGTACGCGGTAGTTGTTTGTCGCCAGTGGTAGGGGTACTTTGACCGCCTGCCACACCTGCTTGATTAGTTCTCGTCTGTCCCGATACTTGCCCCTTAGGACTTGACGCGTCTGTTTTCGGTGAGGGCTTTTCTTTCGGAGCTACTTTCGGGGGTGCTTTTTTGTAAAATTCAATCCCCACCGAACTAGAACCACGTTCAGACGCTTCAGCATTTATAAAAAAACTAGGGGAAAATAGTAGGCACGCAAGTACTAAATAACGCTTTTTTTTCATTTAAAAACCTCCTTTAAATCAACAATCACTTTGAGCTTTTATTTCCTCATGCTCAAAGAACCTTTTTTTATACCTCCATGATAACAAAGAAACAGCTTTTCAAAACACCATTATTTTCCATTTGACAATCCTATTTTTCACAAGTCTCTTATATAGCAAGCCTTTCCCGCTTCGTTATTTAAAGATATCCTTTGAAAATGATTGTCAAAACACGTCCATTCTTTAGAAAACGCCTTTAATTTCTTAAAGTTTTACTAGTAAAACTTTAGAAAAGCTCACAATGTTAGTGTTGAACACTAACATTGTGAGCTTTTCTCATTTTTGACGCTTGAACAATTAAATAAAATAACACTAAAACACAAAATAACTGTCTGTTTCTCTTATTGGGCAACAGCCAATTGGTACAATGGCAGGAGTTGTTGGTAGGTTGCCAACATATAAGCGCGTGCTTTTTCAGGGCTTTGCCATAAAGCACTATCTTTGGGAATGATGCGCCCGATTTCAAATTCCCCTTTTTTTACATCTCTAAAACGAGTTAAGGCTTTTTCTAAATCCGTGTCTGGCAGCGGAGTAATTTGAGGAACCGTATGATCCAAGGAAACATACGTATCTTCTGGTAAAGCTTGGAATAATGGCTGATTCTCTAAAAAGGCTTGCGCAATCTGCTTTTCATTTTTAGGATTATCAATGAATGACAACCACATAAACACATAGTCGCCCCAAATGCCTAATTGAAAATGCGGCTGCATTTTATACCCGCGCTTATTCGGACTAAGTGCGGACCAAGTATTTTCTGGTGGATATACGGTGCGACGGCGATGTTGCGCAATATGGACAAACAACTCCGTTCCTAGTTCAGGCGCTAGTTGTTCGGCAAAATACGTGTCTAATTCTTGAAAAATCGGTTGAATTTGCGCACGGATAACCGCCATTCGTTCATCTAATCCAGCAACTTCAAAGGCTGCGAATTCTTTTTCTGTAAACATCAACATTTCTCTAATTCCTCTCTCAACTTGTCTTCCGCTTCTATTTTTGTCGGTTTTGCCATGTTTCCAGTGTCATCCCACGATAAACATCTGTGACAATTTTCCCTTTACTAATTCGGGCATTGGGTAGTGTTCCTTCGTAGGTAAAACCAATTTTCTCCATGACACGACCAGAAGCTGGATTGTCTTGATCATGTAAAGCAAAGATTCTCATGAGTTTCATTTTTGCAAAACCCAGTTCAATTAACGCCGTCGCGGCTTCAGGCATGTAGCCATTGCCCCAAAAGGCACGGTTCAAGACATAGCCTAATTCTCCAATATTATTGGTTTCATTGACCCGCAAATCAATCGTGCCAATCATTTTGCCCGTTTCTTTCACTTCAATCCCATATTTTCCTAAAGGTTCCCCCATAAAATATTTCGCAATACTGGCTCTTGTTTCTTCTTTGGTTTCATTTTTAGGAAACACAAAACGCGTCGTTTCTTCATCTGAAGCATATTCAAATAAATCATCTGTATCTGCTAATGTCACTGGTCGTAAATGCAATCGTTCCGTTTCCAATTGTTGGTTTTCTGCAAAAATCAATGGATAATTCATGAGCAAAACTCCCTACTTTTCTAAATACTTTACCGAAAAACAGCGAAACACGCAAGGAAAGTCGGCATTTTCCTTGCGTGTTTCTTTAATTAGCGTTTAGGCGAATGATGGCAATGATTGTTTGAACAGCTTTGGCCATTGATTCAACGGTAATAAATTCATATTGCCCGTGAAAATTTTCGCCTCCTGTAAATAGATTAGGCGTGGGAATGCCCATGAAAGAAATCTTAGAACCATCTGTCCCGCCACGAAAAGGTGTGATAATTGGTTCAATGTCACAACTTTCCATTGCTTGGACGGCTAATTCCACAGGGGTCCAATCTTTTTCGATGATTTCCTTCATATTATAATATTGGTCTTGGAAAGTAATTGTTAGTCTGGGTTTATCCGCCAGCGCATTTAAACGTTGAACTTGTTTTTCCAAAAATTGCTTTCTCGCTTGAAAGTTTTCTCGATCATGATCCCGAATGATATAGACAAGTTCTGCTTTTTCAATACTTCCTGTAAATTTATTGAGTAAATAAAATCCTTCATTTCCACGTGTTTGTTCTGGCACTTCCTTTTGCGGCAGTGATTGATCAAGTTGTTCGCCTAATTTAATGGCATTTACTAACGAACCATAGGCCGTTCCCGGATGGACACTGGTTCCCTCAATTGTTATCACAGCTTGAGCAGCGTTAAACGTTTCATACTCGAAATGCCCCACGCGGCCACTGTCGATTGTATACGCAAAAGCGACTGGGAAGTTCGGCGCATCAAATTGATCGGCCCCGCGTCCAATCTCTTCATCTGGACCGAAAGCGAGCCAAACATCCCCCCGCGCTACTTCTGGATGTGCCAAAAAATACTCAACAGCAGCTAAAATCTCGACAATTCCCGCTTTGTCATCTGCTCCTAAAAGTGTGGTTCCGTCTGTAGTAATCAACGTTTCCCCTTGATACTCTTTTAAATTGGGAAATTCAGCAACCGATAAAACGATGCCTTGTTCTTGATTCAAGAGGACATCTTGGCCATCATAATTAGTGATGACTTGTGGACGGATGTTTTCTGCTGAAAAATCCGCCGTATCCAGATGTGCAATCAAGCCGATGCTCTTCGCTGCAGGTTGGTTACCAGGCAACCTTGCCGTTAAAAAACCGTTTTGTTCGTTATAATGCACATCGGCCAAACCTAATTCATGCAGTTCTGTTTCAATCATTCTTGCTAAAACCACTTGCCCGACCGTCGTCGGTGTGGTTTGACTGTTGGCATCTGAACGGGTGTTAACTTTCACGTAAGTTAAAAATCGTTCGACTAATTTTTCCATTTTTTACTCCTTCTTCCTGAATCATTCTGTTAAATAAGCATTGCGCAAGTGGAAATAATCCCCATACAAGTGATAACTAATGCCTTTCAATTTAGGATTGATTAGATAATTTGAGGCACTTTGATACAGCGGTACTTGGGCAGCATCTTGGTTCAACAAGATGTCTTCCGCTTCTTTGTATTCTGCAAACTGTTTCTCTGGATTATTGGCATTAATCGTTCGTGCATCTTCTACCAGTTGGTCGTATTTGGCATTATGATAATTGCCATAATTGTAACTTGATTCTCCTGCATATAAGTTAAAGTAAGAGTCTAATTCACTACTGCCGGCAATCCAACCTGAAAGAGACAACTCGTAATTTTTTTCACGTCGCGATTGGTTCACATTATTACTTGGTTGCGATGAAATGGTAATTTCTAAACCTGGCAGATTTTCTTGTAACTGACTTTGAACATATTCCGCAATTCGTTTTCCTTGATCTGTATCTGCCGCTAGCAAGGAAAGTTTCACTTTTTTACCGACATCCGCCTGGGCTTTCGTCCATTCAGCTTGAGCTTTTTTGATGTCATTTTTCAAATATTCGCCACTGTAAGCTCGGAAATCTTCATCTGTTTCTGGGTTCGCATAAAGTTTACTTGGAATCAATCCGTTGAGGGGTTTTGACCCATCGTTTAAGACACTTTGTGTTAAGGCTTCTTTATCAATTGCTTGGCCAATCGCTTTTCGTAAATGAACATTCGCTAATGGCGTTCCTTCTTTTTTGTTGAAATCTAAGAAGTAGTTGGCCACATCTGGATGACTGACATAGCCTGGATCCTCTTGATATTGTTGAACATATTGTCCGTTAATGCGAACTAAGTCTAGTTCATTCGCTTGATATAAGTTAATCCCAGTATTATCTTCTTTGATTGTACTAACCGCAACTTCTTCCAGTTTCACTTGATCCGCATCATAGTATTCTGGATTTTTTTTCAATGTCCAAGTATCTGAAGTCGCATCCCAATTGGCTAGCGTAAATGGCCCGCTATAAAGTAAATGTTCACTATCCAAGGCGTAATCTTTACCTTGCGCTTCGACAAATTTTTGATTTTGTGGCGCTAACCAAGCAATCGAAACGACTGCTAAGAAGGAAGGTTGGGCCTGTTTTAATTCAACAATGAATTCTTTGTCATTAGGGGCTGAAATCCCTAATTCATCGACTGACTTTTCACCGTTGCGTATTTCAAAACTATTTTTAACACTGTCTAGTAAATAGGCATTCGGTCCAATCGTCGCTGGTGTCACCAGTTTTTTCCAAGAATAAACAAAATCTTGGGCCGTGATTGGCTCGCCGTTGCTCCACTTAATCCCTTCCCGCAAGGTAAAGTGGTACTTGCGCCCATCGTCACTAATCTTGACATCTTTTGCTAGAGCTGGCACCGTGGCACTATCATCATCAAACCGATAAAGGCCTTCAAATAAATGTTGTGCCATTGTAAAGGTATTTTTATCTGTTGTTTGTGTTGTATCCAATGTTGAGATTGGTGCAGGTGAACTAATACTGATTTTTTGTTCAGCTGCTAAATTTCCCGAATCTACTTTCTCTGCCGCTTCTTTGGTTCCGCCACATGCGGCTAAAAGAAACCCTGTTGCAATCAAACCTACTACTTTTTTCCCCAATTTCATGTTGTTGCCCCCTCATATTTTTTAAACAAATAAAAAAAGCATTCGTCCTAAAAAGGACGAATGCTTATGCAATCGCGGTACCACCTTTGTTGATCTCTTCGCTAAAAAAGATCCGCTCGTTTCCAGTACAATCATACTGTAGCGCTATAACAGGCGCACCTGAATTGGTTTAAGCAAACGGCTTCAACCAACCTGTTCAAAGGCCATTTTCCCCTTTAACGTCACTACCTCTTCTCACCAAACGAGGCTCTCTGCAAGCTATTTTAAAAAGTACTTTCCTTCTCATCACATTTTGTTCTTTTATTTGTTTCATCAATCATACTGATTTACGGATAGTTTAGCAAACATTTTCGAGGCCGTCAACCACATTTTTAATTTAAAACTTTTTTGTTTTTCATCAAAAAAAAGAAAAGAGGTTTCAATCCCTCTTTTCTAAAACAATGTTACTCTAATCCTTTTTTAACATCTTCTATCATCAAATGCATTGATTCTAATCCACCACCGCTTAGATACCAAACATCTGGTTGAAGCATAATGACTTTATCATTTTTACCAGCATCGGTTTTTTGAATCAATTCGTTTGTAGCGACGTTATCTTTTGAATCGTCGCCACCAATTGCTTTGGTGCGATCTACCACAAAGAGAATCCCAGGATTTTTTTCTAAAACATATTCGTAAGAAACACTTTGCCCATGAGTGGAAGCTTCAATCTTATCGTCTGCTGCTTTGAAGCCAAATGTATCATGAATTAAACCGAAACGAGAGCCTTTTCCGTAAGCGGAAAGTTGTCCTTCGTTAACTAACACAACAAGCGCATTATTCGCGCTAGCTTCTGCTTGTTTTTTCACGTCAGCAATTTCTTTTTCTAAGCCGGTTATTTTTTCTTTAGCTACCTCTTCTTTACCAAAAATAGTGCCTAACGTTTCAATATTTTGTTTCGTTGATGCCCAAGGATTTTTGGCATCTACAGCTAAGTAAATGGTTGGCGCAATGGCTTTTAATTGTTCTTGATAATCTTGTTGACGACCAGAAATAATAATTAAGTCTGGTTTTAGTTGATTGATTTTTTCTAAATCTGGTTCTTTAATGCCGCCTGCTGATTCAACTTTTTGGTATTTTTCCAAATACGCAGGGATATTTTTGGTTGGCGCACCTACCACGCGGTCACCAACACCTAGTGCATCCATTGTATCCAAGGAACCATTATCAAAAACAACGACTTTCTTAGGATTTTTGGGAACGGTTAATTGACCATTGGTGTCTTTGACTGTGACTTCCGTTTTAGCTGCTGTTTCTGTTGTTGCAGAATCTGCTGTTTTTTTATTTGTTTGACAAGCACTTAACATTAACAGTCCCATCATTGAAACTGCCATCATTGCTAAAAATTTCTTTTTCATTCTTTTCCTCCAAAAACGTTATTTTTAAATTGCTCGATTTAGTGATAAAGACAAAAGCGTTTTCCTTCAATTTCACAAATCCGGATATTCATTTCATAAAGATCATTTAAAATACTTGTTTGAATAACTTCCTCTGTTGCGCCATGCGCATAGAGCTTTCCGCCTTTCATGGCGACAATTTCATCTGCATAGCTTGCGGCAAAATTAATATCATGTAGAACAATCAGAATTGTTTTTCCTAGTTCATCCACTAAGCGTTTAAGAATCTGCATCATTTGAACCGCATAATTCATGTCGAGGTTATTTAAGGGCTCATCCAATAAAATATAATCGGTATCTTGGGCTAAAATCATGGCAATATACGCCCGTTGTAATTGCCCTCCAGAAAGGGTATCAATGTATTCTTCCGCCATTTCAGTTAAGCCCAATTGTTCCAGTGCTTCTGTTACTTTTTCATGGTCAGCGCTTTTTAAGCGACCTTTGGAATAAGGAAAGCGGCCAAAATTGACCAGTTCTCGCACAGTTAATTTAAGTTGTACACCGTTGGCTTGTTTTAAAAGGGCAATTTTTTGTGAAAAAGCCGATTGCTTCCAGGTTTTTACTTCTTGCTTGTCCAGATAAATTTCCCCGGTATCTTTGGGAATTAAGCGACTCATCATGGCTAGCAGCGTGCTTTTCCCAGCGCCATTCGGCCCAATAAAGGCCGTTAATTTGCCTTCAGAAATAGGTAAATCAATGTCTGAAACGACAAATTTATCGCCATATTTTTTTGATACATCACTCATCTGGATCATGTGCGTTGCTTCCTTTCTGCAATAATTTTCCATATAAAATAAATGCCCCCAACAAATTGAATCACCACACTGAGCGGGGTATTCAAATGAAAGACCTGTTCAACCATCAATTGACCAAACACCAGTAAAAAGACTGCTATTAAACTCCCTGCCACAAACAGTTCTCGGTGGCGATAGGTTTTCATGAATTGATAACTCATATTGGCCACGATAAAACCTAAAAATGTAATCGGTCCCACTAATGCTGTTGATAAGCCGACCAGACTACTGATCAAACACAACAACACTAATTGAAACTGATTCACAGCAATCCCCAAATTCTGGGCTTGATGGTTCCCTAAATGTAAAACGTCTAAACGGTAACTTTCCCGCCAAAGTATCCCACAAATCATGAGTACCGCCACACCAACGAAAACGAGATACTGACTATTGACGTTACCGAAACTGGCAAACAACTTTCCTTGGAGTAAGTCGTATTCGTTAGGATCCATAATCACTTGTAAAAACGTACTGATACTACTGAAAAAAGTACCTAAAATCATGCCAATCATCAATAATAAAAATAAATCGGATTGATTTTTGCGTAATAGAAAATACGATAAACTAGTACTTAAAAACACCATTAAAAAGACGTTCATCAAAAACGAGCCAAGACTTACTTGACCTAACGCTTGTGCGCCTCCTAAAAGAAAAAATAACACCGTCTGCACAAAGACATACAAGGAATCCATCCCTAAAATGTTTGGCGTTAGGAAATGATTTTGCGTGACTGTTTGAAAACTAATGGTTGAAAAAGCCGCAGCGATTCCGACAAAAATAAAAGCCAATAACTTTTTGCCTCGTAACGCCAAAGCAAAGGACCAATTGCCATACGTGTTATAAGTTAAATAACAAAGACTCACAATTACTACGGCAGCTAAAAGCAAAAGTAATGAAAGCCATTTTTTTAAAGGCCGTTTCATCGTTTGCGCCCCCTTAGTAATAATAAAATGAACAAAATGCTCCCTAATGTTCCGACAACCACGCTGACAGGAATTTCATAAGGGGCAATCAATACTCGTGCTAAAATATCACAGATTAACAAGAACAAACTCCCACAACTCCCAGTTAACCACAAGGTATTTTTCATATGATCGCCATAATGTAAAGACACGAGATTGGGAATCACAACCCCTAAAAACGGAATATTCCCCACCATCAATAAAACGATGGCACTTGCTAAAGCAACCAGCGTCAAACCTAAAAACTGAATTCGCTGGTAATGGACGCCAAGACTATTTGCAAATGCTTCACCCATACCAACGACAGTGAAATGATAAGCAAATAAATAAATAACAAACCACAAAGGAATCATTAAAAATAACCATTCATAATTCCCTTTCATAACTGTGGAAAAATTTCCTTGTAACCAAGCAGACATATTTTGAACCAATTGGTATTGATAGGCAAAAAATGTGGCAATTGAGCCTAGAATGTTACCAAACATCACGCCCACCAAAGGGACCATCACTTGATTCTTACTTGGTAATAATCGAATGAGCGCTAAGAATAATAAGGTCCCGCTTAGCGCAAAAATAAAAGCAATTGCCGTTCGATAGAGAAACGGAGCTGTTGGGAAAAATAACATTGCAACTAAAATACCCAACCTTGCACTATCGGTTGTTCCAGCGACACTAGGAGCGACAAATTTATTTTGTGTGAGTTGCTGCATAATCAATCCAGAAATACTCATCGTACTACCAGCAATGATTAAACTCAACGTGCGGGGAACACGGGTGGTAAATAAAACAAATTGTTGCTGCGCATCTAATTGAAACAACTGAGAAAGTGCAATGTCCTTCACCCCTATCACTAATGACAATAAGCTGAAAAGTAATAGTAGAACAAACAAACCAATCTTTTTCATGAGAAAACTCCATTTTTATTTAATTGAGAATGATTCTCATTCTTAATTACAGTGTATGAGAAAACCATCACAAATGCAACCACTTTTTTTCCTTTCTTAAAAACTTCTTCTCAAGCCGACTGACCAACGACTTATCTAAGATATGCTATAATGGAGGGAAACGTTAGGAAAGGAGTGTTACTGAATGGCGAATGATGACTTACAACAACGTCTGGATAAAGGAATGTATGGTACGCCCCTCGTCAATCCTGAAGAACAACACAAATACATGGGCACATTTCGTGAACGCTGCCGTCTCTCCATGACCGTCGCTGAAATGAAAGATGCACAGAACCAACAACATTTATTAGAAGAATTAGCGAAGCATCCTGAAGTTACAGTACTTTTAAACGGCGAAATCTCTTCTGACCTGCAAAGTACCTATATTAAATTATTAAATCAGCATGGCGCAACCTTTAAGATTGTTAACAATTTTGTGGAGAACAACCCTGACTCTCTCGGCTTACTGCTAGCTGAAAAACATGCAGTCGATGAACCTGTGATTGACGTTACAGAAAAATATCCTCAAGCAACCGAAACGCCAAAAGAAGAGCCAAAAGCTAAAAAAGGCTTCTGGCAAAAACTATTTCACTCATAAAAAGCTCAAGAAAAGTTATGAGTCATTGGATTGTTTAAACATAAGTTATGAGCGCTTCCATTTATAATAGAATTGTGCTATTATAAAGATGAAAAAGAGAGGTATGCGGGTACATACCTCTCCTTTATACCAGCGCCAGTTATAAGAACTGGTGGCTTACTGAGTTAAATTTTTGTTACTATTTAACCGTTCGGCCTGTCAAGCTTATGAACGGTTATTTTTTATTGTTTTTCGTTGCTTCAAGGATACCGAAAATCAGTAACGCAACAAACGCTAATCAGCTGAACAAAAGCAACACTACGCGTTGCTTCGATCTCAACAACTTCTAAGAGCTAAAGCTCTAAGAGTTGAAGGTCCTTCGGAAATAAGCCGAAATTGTTGAGAATCACGAAGAACGTAGTGATTCGATGATGAATAATACCTACTTGGTCTCCAAAAATTGAAGAACTATTTTCGGAAATTCCTTCTTATTTCTCGGAGCTAAACGCTTTCGCCTTAGCCTCAGAGCAAAACTAATCATCAATTCCAATGCCGCTTCGATTGACAAAAAAATGCTCCTTTCGTTAAAGTGCATCGGATACACATAGGCATCACCTGCCTCTCTAACTCAGAGCCACCGTCATACAACTTTCATTGGTAATAGCTTTAGTATAACCTATTGGGTTCACCAAGAAAACGTTTTTATAAAGAATACCGCCAAAAAATCTATTATGACTTTTTTGGCGGTATTCTTTTTTATTGAACCACTTCTGGGTATAAAAGTTTTAAAACGTCCATTGTTAAACGGCGTCCTTTTCCAGCGTAAGGATACACATGCATGTGCATGGCTGGATTAAAGTTTGCTTCGATAATCCCGTACGTTAAGCTATCACGTGTGCCTTTTACGTCTTTGTCAGGAATGATTAAATCAATGCCACAAATTTTGGCTCCTAAAGCAGCTACGGCCTCAATGGCGATTTGTTTATAACTATCATCAATGACATCGGTCATATCAATCGAATCCCCGCCCGTGCTAACATTAGAATTTTCTCGCAAGTACACGATTTGCTCTTTTTCTGGCACAGAATAGATAGTTAAACCTTGTTCTTTCAACATTAGTTTTTCTAAATCATTTAACTGGATTAATTCTAGTGGTGCACGGTGATTGGTTCCCCGCAATGGATCACTATTTTTAGCGGCCACCAATTCTTCTACAGTATGTTTGCCATCTCCGGTAACATTGGCTGGCACGCGCAACATGATGGCTTTTACATCATTATCTAACACAAAGAACCGATATTCTGTTCCAGGTAAAAATTCTTCAATTAAAACCGCTGTGTCCTCTTTAAAAGCAATCCGTAACGCTTCCGTAAAGTCTTCCAACGAAGCGCCTTCTTTAAAAATGGTAATTCCTAAACCGTAATTCGTTGATTTTGGTTTCACGACAAACGCTTTATTGGCATAGCGCAAATGTGCTTCTTGTGCCTCAATAAAAGATGAAAATTCTTCACCGCCAGGCACATGGAAACCTGCTGCAGACAAAATTTTCTTTGTCACGGTTTTGTTTTCCATAATCAATGGTACCACGTAGTTATCTTTGCTAGTCATGTTGGCATTTTTGACGTATTCAATGTGCTCGCCATGTTGCAGTTTCAAAAATTGCTCTTGTTCATCTAAAATTTCGATTTCCAAACCTTTTTGAATCGCATCAAATAAGAAAATTTGTGTGGATAATTCCATCTCACGGAAACCAGCTAATTGATAAGGGCGTTCAAAGGCCATACTTTGATATTGGTTTCCAAAAATATTTCCCAGTTCACTGTTGGAGTTTTCTTGAATAATCGTCCACATTTTGCCAGAAACGGTGTCTTGTGGATTCCGCAGTTGTTGATAATACTTACCGACAACTTCTTTGCCTTTGCGAATGCCTAGAGCATCTAACATATCAATCATTTCTGAAAAAATCCGATCGCCTTCTGCAATTAACTTAATCGTTTCATGAGGATGACCAAGAGCCACTTGTTCATTAAAAATATCGCCAGTTTTTACCCATTCATCCGCTTCTTCTTTTTCATCTGTCCACAATAAATACAACATGAAATAATGTAAGAAATCCACGGTATCTTCCACAATGCCTAAACGTGAAAAAGGATTTAAGTCTAAATTACGCAACTCGATATAGCGAATACCTGTTTTAGGCAGATCAGACATTTGTTTCCCGCCACGTAAGCGCACAGGCGCATAAAATTCTTTTTCTTCAGAAAGTAAACCATTTTCCACCATGCGATGAATATCTTCTAAATAGCGTTCCAATGAGGCATACGATACTTTCACATTGTCATGATTTCTGTAGCCATACGTACTATTCCGAATACTGCGAATAGGTTCTTGCGGTTGGTCGTCGTAGACCCTAAAGTAGCCGTCTTCACTAACTGGCGAAGCCCCAAAAAGATACGTAATTAACCAACGATAACGTAAAAAGTTACGGGCAACTTTCATGTACACTTTCGTTTTAAATTGTTTGCAATCTGTCACTTCGGATTGTTCATCATATAATTGCTGAATCAGGGCTTGGTCATATTCAAAATTAAAATGAATTCCGCTGACCATTTGTTTTCGTTTGCCATACTCTTTTGCCAAATAACGACGATATAACACCGCATCATATTGATCTAATTTAGCAATTTTAATCTCTTCATCTTTTGTTGGTAATTGTGGCGGCATACTTAATGGCCACAGCATTTCATCTTCTGGAATCGAACGACGAGCCACATCGTGAATGGCATCTAAAAAACGAAGCATTTCTGTGCCGCTATTTGCTACAGGCGTGATTAGTTCTAATTGTGTTTCACTAAAATCTGTTTGAATATATGGATGATAAGAACGGTTACCAAAAACCATGGGATGATCAGTTGTCGCTAAAAGCCCTTCTCGTGTACTACGTTGGTTTTCTTTTTCTAAACCAAAACGAGCCATCAATACGTAAGGACGAACATTTTTCTTTTGCATTAATTCTCTATAATTCATCTTGTCGCCTTTCTTTCTACAAACTATCTGTTTCTCTTACTATTATATAGGAAAACGAGTAAATATGCTGTTTTTTTGAACGTTCGCTTGGGAATTTTCGAGACACTTTTAGAGAGCGCCTTTTTCCGTTATACTGAAAACAACTAGTTTATAGAAAGTGGGGATTGCTCATGAAAAATCGTGCATTACTTTTAATTGACTTTCAAAAAGGCATCGAAAGTCCGTCGCAGCAATTGTACCGTCTGCCAGCAGTGTTGGAAAAGGTCAATCAGCGTATTGCTGTCTACCGCCAACACCATGCGCCCATTATTTTTGTTCAACATGAAGAAACCGAATTACCTTTTGGCTCAGACTCTTGGCAACTTTTTGAAAAACTGGATGCACAACCTACAGATTTTTTCATCCGCAAAACACATGCGAATGCCTTTTACCAAACAAATTTAAATGATTTATTGACGGAACACGACATTCAAACGTTAGAAATTGCTGGTGTCCAAACCGAGTTTTGTGTGGACACTACAATTCGGATGGCTCATGGTTTAGGCTATACGTGTTTGATGACACCGAAAACCACTTCCACCTTGAATAATGGACATTTAACCGCGGCACAAATTATCCAACATCATGAAGCTATTTGGGCTGGTCGCTTTTTGACTTTTTTGCCTTCAATAAATTGAGAGCTTTTCCAAAAAATTGTTTGTTCACTATGTTTTCTTGTCGTATTTCATGTTAGTATAAGGAAAAAGTGTTCAGTTGATTAGTTGAAGATTTAGAGTGTGGGACATAAGTCGATTAGGCTTGTCTCTCATGTTCTGTCTTTTTTTATGTCATCATTCACTAAACTAATAAATAATTGGAGGTATTTTATGAACAAATTTTTTACAGCCCAACGTTTAAAAGACACCGCCTATGTAACAGTCGGTGCATTCATTTTGGCCATTTCAATCAATGCGGTCTTATTGCCAAATAAACTTGTGGCAGGCGGAGCCAATGGCATTAGTATTGTTATTAATTATGTTTTCGGGATTAGTCCCGCCATTGTTCTTTACGCCATCAATATTCCTCTTTTAGTGCTTTGTTTCCTACTTCTTGGGAAAGAGGTCGGTGTCAAAACCATTTATGGCAGTCTTATTTATCCATTTTTTGTAGGAATTACTTCAGGGATGCCTGTTTTAACACATAATATTTTTCTAGCAGCATTATTTGGCGGTATTATTACAGGTGCTGGCCTAGGCTTGGTTTTCCGTGGCAATGCCTCAACTGGTGGCACAGCAATCATTTCACAAATTGTCAATAAATACTTCAAAGTTTCCTTAGGTATTGCTATTTTATTCGTCGATGGTTTAGTCATTTTATCAGCAATGTACGCTTTTAATGCAGATATTGTGTTATTCTCTTTAATTTGTTTATTTACAATTGGTCGTGTCGTTGACATGATTCAAGTTGGTCTGGTTCGCTCGAAGAATGTGATGATTATTTCACCAAAATATGTCGCTATTCAAGAACGCTTATTACGTGAACTAGATAAAGGTGTGACCTTGGTGCCAATCGAAGGCGGTTATCGAAACGCGAAAGGCATGCTCTTAATGACCGTCATTCGTGAAAAAGATTTTCCCCGCTTAAAAGAAGCCATTCTTGAGATTGATGAAGAAGCTTTTTTGATTTCAATGAGTGCGAGTGAAGTCTACGGAAAAGGATTTAGCTTGAAAAAAGTAGCTGATTCTTATGGCGTTGAAGCTACTAATGCCAATAATTTACAATAGTTTTTTGTAGGAGAAGAGCCGCAAAATCTGTAGAGATTTTGCGGCTCTTTTTACATCTTCATCCAGACAGGTTCTAAGCTATTGCCATCCAAATCTTGCACTTCTAAGCCATACATTCGTTCTTCTGGTATTCCCATATCAACTCGGTAGCAGTTGCCTCCGTTAGCTTTGGCGGTTTCGCCAAACTGTTTTACGGCTTCGGCACTCTCTAAACTAAAGGAAATTAATGCTCCACTGGTTGTTTGCGCATCAATAATTTGCTTTTCTTGGATAAATTTTCCATAAAAATCATGGTTCAACAACATAATCCAAAATTGATCATCCCACATCATCGAACTAGCTTCCTCTGTTGAAAATTCCTCGTTCTTTTTGAATCCAAGTTTTTCATAAAATGCTGTAGAACGTTGGACATCCGCTACTGGGAAGTTAACAAAAACCATTGTGCCCATGTGATTCATCCCTTTCTTTTAATCTTCTACGACAGCTAAGTGTGCGTTGCGACAAAATCAACAAGCTTGTTTGATTTATACTAGCATATTCATAAAAGAAATGTTACTAAAACGTTTTCTTAAGGTAATTCTCGATAAGCCAAGTGCTGAATGATTTCACTATGTTGTGGATAATCGTTTAACAATTCCGCTTGAGTAAATAACTCGAAGTCTTCAAACTCAAAGCCTGGTGTAACCACACAACTGACTAACGCAAATCCTGTCGCTACTGTAGAGCCAAAGATTGTGCCGGCAGGAACTGAGAGCGAAAGCTGTTGCCCTTGAACTAAGTCTTTCCCTAACTGAACAGCTTGATATGTTCCATCAGGAAAAATACAGTGAACGGTTAACGGCTGACCATCGTGAAAAAACCATAATTCATCCGCTTTTAAACGATGAAAATGTGACGGACTTTCTGTATTTAATAGAAATAAAATCGCTGTATGCAACGCCCGTTCGCCTCGTTTGGTCGGAATCAATTGTTCACTTTTATTGGTTTGTTTAAAATAACCGCCCTCAGGATGCGCTTCTAATCCTAACTTCTCAATCCACATTTGTTCTGTCATCTTCTCCCTCACTCCTTCATTTTTTTCAGAAACAATTTAGGAAGAACTTAGAACATCCGTCCTAATCCTAAAATAAACGGCGGGACAGGAGGTCGGGACAGAACCGTTTAGCTCCGAGAAATAAGAAGAAATTTCCGAAAATTGCTCTTTAATTTTTGGAGAATTTCGACTTATTTCCGAAGGAGTTGGTTCTGTTCCCGCCGTTTATCAGGTTTTGAGCCTGGGACAAAAATCCAAAGTGATTTTTGTCCCAGGCTCCTGTCCCACGTTCTTCCCAAACCTGTTTATTTTCTACAACTAAACATCTTTTAATAAGCCTTTAAATAAGCCCATTGCGAAATCGTTGGCATTGAATGGTTCTAAATCGTTAATGCCTTCACCTAGACCAACTAATTTCACTGGCAAGTGTAATTCATTCCGAATAGCAATGACAATACCACCTTTGGCTGTTCCGTCTAGTTTGGTTAAAACTAAGCCAGTGACATCGGTTGTTTCTTTGAACTGTTTGGCTTGTGTCATCGCATTTTGCCCAGTAGTTGCGTCCACGACTAAGAGAACTTCGTGAGGCGCATCTGGAATTTCTCGTTGAATGACTCGTTTGATTTTTTCTAATTCCTTCATTAAGTTGACTTTATTTTGTAAACGACCTGCTGTATCCACCAACAAAACATCGGCCTGTTCTGCTTTAGCACGTTCCACTGCATCGAAAACGACCGCTGCTGGGTCGCCGCCAGCGTTCCCACGCACAACTTCAACGCCAGCACGTTCACCCCAAACAACTAATTGATCGATGGCGCCCGCTCGGAACGTATCGGCAGCTGCCATTAAAACTTTCTTTCCTTCCAGCTTGTATTGATGCGCCAATTTACCAATGCTGGTTGTTTTACCAACTCCATTAACACCGACAAATAAAATCACGGTTAAGCCATTTGGCTGTAAGTTAATTGCATTATTTTCATTAATTCCTGCTTCTTCATACAAATCAACCATTTTTTCAATGATGGTATTTTGAACTTGAGCTGGTTTTTTCACGTTTCGCAGTTTCACTTCTTGTCGCAAGGCTTCTGTAATTTTTAAGGATGTATCAAAACCTACGTCTGCACCAATTAACGTTTCTTCTAATTCTTCAAAGAAATCTTCATCAACGCTTCGGAAATTAGCAAACAATTCGTTCAACCGTTGACCAAATGTTTTACGTGTTTTTTCCAAGCCTTTTTCATATTTTTCTTGGACTTGCTCTTCTTTCGACTCTTCAATTTCTTCTGAAACCTGCGTGTCTGTTGGTTCTGTCAACGGAGTCACGACACTACTTTCTTCCTCAGGCGCTTCCACAACAACTTCTTGTGTTTCCTCTGTCAAGATTTCTTCTGGCTCTTCTTCTAATGCTTCTTCTACGCCAGCTAATTTTTCCATTTCAGCGTTATCTGTTAAATCGGCTGTTTCTGCGACTTCTTCCGCTGTCGTTTCTGGCGTTGTTTGCGCCTCTTCTGCTGCGGTTTCTTTTGATTCAGCAGGCGCTGATTCATCACTAGGTGTTTCGTCTACTGTTTCTTCAACAATCTCTTGTTTTTCTTCTTCCTTTTTTTCAGCGGAAAAAGCTTTTTTAATTTTATCAAAAAATCCCATTCTTATTGGCCTCCTTCCAACGGCGTTAAAATATATTTTTCGACCGCTTTGGCAACGCCATCTTGGTCATTCGTGTCTGTAACGACATCTGCAGCTTCTTTAACTAATGGAATCGCATTTGCCATGGCGACACCTAAGCCAGCGTATTCAATCATCGGTAAATCATTTTCTTCGTCCCCTAGGGTCATGATTTCTTCCGCACGGATTCCTAAATCTTTGGCTAACAAGGAAATACCATAGGCTTTCGTAATCCCTTTTGGCATAAATTCTAATAAGTTATTTCGCGTTTTAATAATTTCAAAACGCTCATAAAAAGAGGCTGGAATTTCCTTGATGCGTTCATTTAAATACGCTTCATCAATCGCAACAACAACTTTATTATAAATTCGATTCGGGGTTAACTCTTCTAATTTGTAGGACTCAAAGGTTAATAATTTGTTTAGAGAACTATAAATTGAAGGATAATTTGGAGCAGAAGGCAGTTGCATCACGACCTCATCGGATAAGACATCAAACGGCATTTTGAGTGTGGTTGCTAATTGGTATAGCTCATGAATTGCTTCCAAGGGCATCAATGTTTTCTCAATAATGGCCCCTGTATCATTTTTTTGAACCAATCCGCCGTTAAAAGTAATGCTATAATCGCCTTCATCTTGTAAACCTAATTCTTCTAAGTAAGGACCAATAGCTGCCAAAGGTCGACCTGTGCAGATAACAACTTTCACGCCTGCTTGTTTCACAGCCATCAGTGCTTGTTTATTCCGTAAAGAAATCTCTTTTTGGCTATTTAATAATGTTCCATCTAAATCAATAGCAACTAATTTTATCAAACGTTCGCTCCTCCTTGCTTCTGGCTAATTGCTTTTTTCAATTGCGCCACCTTCTTTGACCTCTTCCAAGCGAACTGAAACGATTTTTGAAACCCCAGATTCTTGCATAGTCACGCCATATAAAACATCTGCGGCTTCCATTGTCCCTTTACGATGTGTCACCACGATAAACTGTGTACCATCTTCAAATTCGCTTAAATAATGGCCAAAACGAGCAACGTTGGCTTCATCTAAAGCTGCTTCTACTTCATCTAAAATACAGAACGGAACGGGTCGAACACGAATAATTGAAAAGAGTAATGCAATCGCCGTTAATGCCCGTTCGCCTCCAGACAACAAGCTTAAATGTTGTAATTTTTTCCCTGGTGGTTGCGCCTCAATCTCAATCCCTGTATTCAAGAGATCCTCTGGGTTAGTTAGCACCAGTTCTGCCCGGCCGCCACCAAACATATTAGGAAATACCACTTTAAACTGGCCACGAATTGCTTCAAAGACTTCTTTAAACCGTTCTTTCACTTCTTGGTCCATTTCATCCATGGTTTCAAATAATTGTTCTTTCGCATTTAATAAATCATCTCGTTGACTGACTAAAAATTGATGGCGTTCATCGACTTGTTCAAATTGCTCGATGGCGCTTAAGTTAACAGGTCCTAACCGCTCAATTTCTTGTTTTAGGCGTTTCACTGTTTGCTGCGCTTGCGCTAAATCATCGATTGGGAAATACGCTTCATAGGCAGCTTCAAAGGTTAAGCTGTATTCTTCCTGTAAGTAACTTAACGAGCTATCTAATTGCATTTCTGCACGATTTTTTAGGACTTCAATTTGTGTTTTATCTGCTAAATACTGTTGTTGGCGTTTGTTTTCTTCCGCTAATTTTGTATCTAACTCGTCTACTTCTTCTTGCAACGCTTGTCGTTGACTGCGTACCGTTTGTAAAGACGTTTGCAACGCTGTTTGTTTCTCCGCTAATTGCGCGACTTGTGCCGCTAAGCCTTCTTCGGTTAACTGGTGATCGCTAGAATGGCTACTTAGTTGTTGTAGCTGTTGACGGATGGCCGTTTCTCGAATCAACAATTCGTCCAATTGTTCTTGTTTGTCTTGCTTTTGACGAGCAAAATGGGCACATTGTTCCGCCGCTACTGCTTGTTCTGCTTGAACTGTCGTCAAGCGTTCTTGCGCTTGGGCTTTAAAGGTTTCCATTTGGCTAGCTTCTTGTTCCACTTGTTTCATTTCAGCATCTAAACGTTCTTTCGTTGCCGTTAAGTTTGCTTGTTGCTCTGTCAATGTGGCTTTTTTCGTTTGATATTCGGTTAAGAATTGATGCAATTCCCGTGATTCATATTCAAACAGACGTTTTTCTTTTGTTAAACGAGTAATCGTTTCTGTTTGATTGGCTAATTTATTGTCAATTTCTTGTTGTTTTAAGCGATTTTGTTCACCAGCAGAGCGCAACATTTCTGCACGTTCCGTGGCTGTTTTCACTTCTTGCGAGAGCGCTTGGACTTCTTGTTCCACACTTCTTAGTTGTGTCTCTAATTGAGTCATTTGTTCAGTAATTGTTTGAAGTTCTTGCGCTTGTGAAAATAGGCTTCCTTGGTTGCCACGTTTATTGGCTCCCCCAGTCATCGAACCGCCAGGATTCATCACATCGCCTTCCAATGAGACAACGCGATATTGGTAATTGACTAATTTTGCTAACTGGTTGGCACTCGTTAAATCTGCCGCTAAAATCGTGACGCCTAAGAGATTTTGAATAACGGTTTGTACTTGTTCTGGATAACGAACTAATTCACTGGCAATCCCCACGAAGCCCGGTGCACCAGCCAAACGATTCTGAACCATCGCCGATACAGAGCGCGGCTTAATGGTAGTCAATGGTAAAAAGGTTGCCCGGCCACTGTGTTGTTGTTTTAGGAAGGTAATGCCTGCTCGACCATCTTTCTCATTTTCCACAACAATATGTTGCGCCGCACCACCTAGGGCCGTTTCAATCGCCAACGTATATTCTTTAGGCACTTCAATTAACTCAGCCACTGCGCCAACAATCCCAGTTAATTGGTTTTTGTGACGCAATACAGCTTTCACACCTTGATAGAAGCCAGCGTAATTTTCTTGAATTTCTTGCAAACTTTTTTGGCGTGCCTTCGCTTGTTGCACTTGATTCATCGCTTGGTACATATCGTTTTGACGCCGTGCTAATCGTTCACGTTTGGCTTCAAGCGTTGCTTTCAACGCGGTGTATTCTTCCAGTTGTTCTTGTAAGCCTTGTTTTGCGACTTTTTGCTCTTTTTCTAGCGTTTCTTTCATTGCGAGAGCTTCAACCATCTGTTCTTCTAGCGCTTCGTGTTTTGCTAGCGATTGTTGATTTTTAGCTGTTTCTTGTTGATATTGTCGTTCTAAATATTTTAAGTCATTGGCTGTATTGGCTTGTTCTTGCATGACTTCCACATACTGACTGCGCAATTCCTCCATCAATTCTTTAGAAGACTTACTATATTTTTCCACATCTTTCGTTGCCAAAGCCAATGCTTCTTTTAACGTCTGACGTTGTGCCGTTTTTTCTGCAATTGCTGTTTCCAGCGTCTGCAATTCTTCTCGATAACGAACAATTTTTTCGGCTGTTTCTGCCAATGTCTCTTCGTATTCGCTTGCCGTTTGGGAGGTGTGTTTGGAACGTTCAATTAAAACATTTTTTTGTCCTTCTGCTTGTTTCAACGCTTCTGTTACTTGTAATAATTGTTGTTGTTCCGTTTCAATTTGTTCATCTAAACGATTGCGCTTGCTGCGTAAACGTACCAATTTGCCTTCTAAGTCATGGACTTGCTTACTTGCGTCAGCTAACTTTTCTTCAATGGCTGTTAATTCTTGCGTTTTCGTTTCCCAAATAGCTTTTGCTTCTTGAATTTCGGTCACAGTTAAATTGACATCAATTTCGGTAAGTTCTTCTTTCAAAGCTAAATACTTTTTAGCCGTATCTGCTTGGGCGGCTAGAGGAACTAATTGGTCTTCCAACTCGTAAATGATATCTTGGACACGGCTTAAGTTGTCCTCGGTTTCAAAAAGCTTTTGTTCAGCCTTTTTCTTTCGTTGTTTGTATTTTAAAACGCCCGCTGCTTCTTCAAAAATCCCTCGACGGTCTTCAGGTTTACTATTAAAAATCGCTTCAACTTTCCCTTGTGAAATAATTGAAAAAGATTCTTTGCCTAACCCTGAATCCATAAATAAATCTTGAATGTCTTTTAAACGGCACGCTTGTTTATTAATAAAAAAGTCACTTTCGCCCGTTCGTTTTAAACGACGGGTGACACTAATCTCACTATAATCCAATGCTAAATAATGGTCGCTGTTGTCTAACGTCACGGTAACTTCCGCAATATTTAGCGGCTTACGACCTTCCGAACCGGCAAAGATAATGTCGTTCATTTTGCCACCACGAAGGTTTTTCGCAGATTGTTCACCTAATACCCAGCGAACGGCTTCCGTGATATTACTTTTCCCACTTCCATTCGGACCAACCACTGCTGTCACATCATCTTCAAATTCAATAATGGTTTTATCTGCAAATGATTTAAATCCTGTAATTTCAATTCGTTTTAAATACACGAATATTGCTCCTTCCAGCCTTACTGAGGAATACTTTTCAGTGCCCGCTCAGCGGCATCCTGTTCAGCTAACTTCTTCGATTTTCCTTGGCCTAACCCAATGAGTTCACCATTCATGTAAACTTCAGTGAAAAAGGTGCGGTCATGAGCAGGGCCTTCTTCTTTAATTAAACGATATTCAATTGAAACATCGCCTTTGCGTTGTAAAACTTCTTGTAATTGTGTTTTGTGATCCATCTCATGTGAAAAAGCACCGGCATCAATTTTCGGAAAAATAACGTCTTCAATAAATTTCTTGGCTGCGCCAACTTTTTGGTCTAAGTAGAGGGCACCTAAGAAGGCTTCAAATAAGTCACATAATAATGATGCACGTGTTCGTCCGCCCGATGCTTCTTCTCCTTTACCTAATAAAATGTAGTTGTCGAAGTGACATTCTTTCGCAAATTTGGCTAAACTATCTTCCCGAACGATGGCTGCGCGCATCTTCGTTAATTTTCCTTCTGGAAGTTCTGGGAATTTTAAATACAAATATTGTGAAACAATTAATTCTAAAACTGCATCTCCTAAAAATTCAAGACGTTCATTATCGGATAATTTTAAATAGCGATGCTCATTCACATAGGATGAATGAGTAAAAGCTTGCTCTAATAGATTGACATCATGGAAAACAATGCCGTAACGTTCTTTTAACTCTGTTGTTAACTGATTGTCCATTCTCCACATTCCTTTACATTTATTTACACCTTGTTTCATTATACTTTTTTTTTCACTTTTTTTAAATGGTTCTATTCAGAAAAAGCCTGTTATTCACTGTGTTCTCATTATTTTTTAGAAAAAAATAAATAAATCACCTCTCCAGCTATCAAATCAGCCACTGCTACCCCATAAAAAAAGAGAAAACGTAGCAACGTTTTCTCGGAATTTTTTGAATAAACGTACCAGCAAGAGACAATAAAAAAAGCATTCAGTTATTCACTTTCACTAAATATTAACATCTCATTTAAAGATTGGGATAATTCTTCTTTTTGTCGTCTTTTTAATTTTGTTTTAGTCGCATCATGATTCTTTACTGTGCCTATATGAACCTGCACCTCTTTCTTATTATTTATAGCAACAATAAAAGGTACAGAAAGCGACTCATCCCCAGTATATTTTTGATAAAATTTTTGTAATAATTCATCATCATTTTCTGTATAGTCATCACCACGAGTATTTACAGCATAAGCATTCATACTTTCCTTCTCTAATTCTTTATCTAGTATTGGTAATAATTCTAGACACCAAGGACAAGTCGGAAAGCCAAAATAATAAATTCCTTGTTGTCTGTTCACCAGATTTTCCATTATTTTTGAAGTATCAGTATGTACAAACTGTTTTGTCTCGTCATTATATGATACATACTTATTTTGATTAAACGCTAAGTAATAACCAAAAACAAATATAATCAAACTAACAAGAAAAATAATGAACACTTTTCTTTTTTTCATTTATTTCTCCTCCTAAAAATTTGAAAAATTGAAAGCAAAATTATTTCTCCATCTGCAGTAAACGGTAAGAGATTAAAAATATTACTAATACAAGATACTTTTAAAATCACAGTATAATAATTTAATGGCAAAATTATTCCTACTATAACCAAGAAAAGCGGAGATATCGCTGAAATCAATAAATTATCTAGAGGATTATTTCTGTTCGTATACACTACTTTAAATGGGTATAGACCAACTCTCTTTATATAAGCATTGTATTTGAAGAATTTGGCTAAAATAAAATGTAACCACTCATGTACAAGTAACACGACATATATTGACAACACATACAATATTGATAACTTAATAATCATATTTTCTTTTTTCCAAATAACCCAGTCAAAATATAGACAACTAACAATAACAACAAATAGAGTACTAATACCTTAATTGTCAAACCAAAAGTAGTTGAAATTTCATGTTTACTTATACGATTATCAATCGTAATTCCTAATAAGGTAGTGACTTTCGTTGATTCTGTGCGACTGGTATGGAATAGCTCCCATAATGTTTCGATCACAAGAACTAACAAATAGATAACTGTTATACTTCCTAAATATTTACTATTCTTTTTCATTTCTCACCTTCTTAATTACTAACAAATGCAAGAGTACTAAAACAATTAGAATCAACCAACCAAAAGAGCGATTTGTCAATAAACTAACTAGAACAAATACAATAAATAATAACAATAATGAAGTCGTTTCATTTAAACTTCCTTGTGATTTTGGAAATACATATCCCAAAATTATAGCTACTAATGATAACGACAACGCTGTAATTAGTTGAGCTAACTCCCCAAATCCCCAAAAACAAAGTAGTAACAATGGCATTGCCAACATTATCACTAGCAATAGTTGACTCAACCATTCATTTCTAATTTTTATTCTCAATAAATCATATTGTTTTCTGAAATCAGCAGTAATATCTCCATAGCTTAATAATAAAACGCCTGAAAAGGCCATAACAGTTGTCAAAATGAATAACATTGTTCTTAAACCACTTTGGAAAAAAATAACCAACATAACAACTGTAGTAAAACTAATAAAATACCAATTCGCTTTATAACGAAATATAACTTTATTTAAGAATGGAATGTATATATATTTTGAATGTTGAGACATTTGATTTTCAAGAATACTAATTAGTCTTAATAGGCCTATACTAATAAGCATTAAACATACCACTATTAGAAAAAAAGTGATAGGAATCATATAGGAGATACTCCACAATTGGTTTGCTAGAAATAATTCTAAACCATAACGAAAATCAAAAAAATAAAAAGTAGCAAAAATCATTAATAAACTATCACCTATCACTTTGAGACTATTGATTTGTTTCACTCTTCGTTTCAAAAAGAATGCAAACAAACAATGTATAAACTCAATCACCCCAATTACCACTAGGTAAAAAAGATGCTGAACAATAAAAAAAATGACATATTCAATAGGAACAGTCGTCACAAGTTTAATAGCTGGCGTAGAAATGATCATAACTAATTCATAAAGCAATATCATAATTACAAATTTGAATAGCATAAAAGATAAGCTGATGTCTTTCTTTCTAAAAGGCAATGTTTTCACAAAAAATAAGGAGTTTTTATCTAATGCAACAGTATTATCAACTAAAATATATGCTATTATACCTAAAACAAATGTATTACTAAAATAACTATAAAAAGTTATTTTTCGACCTTGTTCTATCAAAATATGACTAATTTTTTCTGAATCTGGTACAATTCTAGCTAATTCACTCATATTATAAAAAAAGTATGCAAAATAGATAAAAAATACACACACACCTATTACGATGCGAGTACTCTTTTTTGACAAAATAGAGTGCTTGAGCAAACCTCGTAAAGCATTATCAATAAATAACTCGATTAATAGGATGATATCCTTTGATGTATTTAATTTTTTCATGAATTTTCTCCGTACTTATCACTTCTTTTTCTAAATTCTCTGACGCCCCTAAAAATGGAGTTAAATTGCCATTGGACATCAATAAAATATTCTCTGAAAACCTTTCAATAATTAATTTATTATGAGAAATAATCACTATCCCTACTTCTCTAGATAAATTTTCAAACAGCTCTAACGTAAGCAATGTTGTCTCAAAGTCAAGTCCATTAAATATTTCATCACCTAATATATAATCAGTGTTAGCTAGTGCTGCTGCAACTATTTGTATTTTTTTCTTCATACCAAATGAGTACGATTCTATTAAATTAGTTCCAGCAAATTTTAAATCAAATAGTTCTAAAAAATCATCTATCCGTTCTGTATCACTACAGCGATATCTTGATAAAACAAAGTTTAAGTACTCTTTACCCGTCATATAATTAGGTAGATAAAATTCCGATGGTATATAGAATATACATTCTTTAAACTTTTCAGAATCATTAGAATAGCTCTCAATAAATACCTTTCCAGACGTTGCATCTTTCAATCCTACAATACAATCTAATAAAGTAGTTTTCCCACTTCCATTTATACCTACAATCACACTAACTCGGTTTTTAGGCAATGAGATAGTTATATTATCTAAAACTTTCCTATCAAATTTTTTTGTTAAATTTTCAATTCTTATCATAAGTTTCTTAACAAGAAGCCTCCATAAAATAGAGGCTCCTTCCTCCTTAAATATCAACGTTTACAATTGAAGGTAACGTGTACCAAGTCGGGAACACCAATTTTAATACTCCTAGCAAATGTTCCACCTACCCAACTACAGTAAACTGCATAACCAATACAGCCAATCACTGAAAGTAATATTACAACTGCCCAAACCCATTTTACAGTTATTTCTTGTGAATATTTTGATTGCAACGCAAGCAAATAATTCTCCATATAAAGTGGCATATCCATTCACTCCTTTCTTTAAATATAAGTTTTAGTTATAAACAATACCAAACACACCTTCAAAAACTAACTAAAACTTAATCTAATTGTAACTTATCGTTCTTTATACGTAAAGGTAGTATTATATATATAATAAAAAAAATAACATTTCATAACAAATATGTAGATATACACACTAAATAAAAAAACAGAACCTCCCATCAAAAACCATACTGCATAAAAAACAATTCATCTATAACAAAAAAATAACGCATACATATAAATTGTAATTGCTTAAAGTAACAAAAATTTTCACATAAAATAAGATGGCCTAAGAAACTATCCTATCCAAAAAAACAGATTCTAGAAGAGCTTTATGTCTTCTAGAATCTGTTTTTTTATTTCCGTGAGTCTGCAGTGACACCCACCGTTGCCCATGGATTATCTTTCGTATCAACTGCCCAAGTAAAGTCAACTACACGGTCGTTGACAGGCAAGACTTCATTTCTGTAAAGCGTTGGGATTACAAACGCTTCATCAATGGCATACTCTTGCCAATCGTAGAAGGCTTTTTTACGTTTTTCTTCATCAAATGATGCTTTTGAATCGATCGCATCAAGTAATTTAGTATTTTCTTCTGACTCAAAACGTGTGTAGTTAAAGGCTGAGTTTGGACCATATAAGCCGGTTGGTGAAGGATCTGAACCTGTGCCCCACGCGCCTTGATAGATATCTACTTCTGGATCATCATTTTTCAATTTATCATAGAATGCTTGGAAATCAATTAAGCGTCCTGTTGTATACGTTACGTTTAAGCCAATTTCTTTCCATTGTTGGACATAGTAATCAGCAAGTGGTTGTGCAGTTTCGCCGCCTGACATTGAAGCAAACTTGATTTCTAGTGGTTTGCCTTCTTTGTCTTCGCGAATGCCATCGCCGTCTACGTCTTTATAACCAGCATCATCTAATAATTTTTTCGCTTTGTCTAAATCAAGCGTATAGCCTTTCGCTTCGCTATCATGCAAGCTCTTGAAGACTGGTGGGATTAACGTTGTTGCCCCTGTTCGTAAGCCGTTGTAGAATTTTTGGCCGACTGCATCATTGTCAATTGCATAGCCCATGGCTTGACGTAAGCTTTTATCTGCCATTTTAGCTTTTGGATTGTATTTCACTGTATTTGTTTCTTTGTCAAAAGTACCCATTTTAAAGCCAATATACGTGTAGGCTTGTTCGGGACGTCCTAAGATTTGATACCCTTCAGTATCTTTGTAGGTTGGATACGTATCTGTTGGCATTGATAATGCAATATCGTATTGTTTCGCTTTCATCGCTTCTACAATGCTCGCAGAAGGAACAGATTTGAACACTAATTTATCTAATTTAGGTTTGCCACCGTAGTAATACTCATTTGGTAGGTATTCAACAGATTCACCTGTCACAATATTACTCATGTAGTATGGTCCAATAGTCACAGGGTTTTTACGAACTGCATCGCTTGATTCCATGTCTTTAACAGCAATTCCTTCAAAGGCATGTTTTGGTAAAACTGAACCCCAAACACCGCCACCTAATTGTTGCATTCCTGGGTGAACTTCTTTGTAAGTGATTTTAACTTCTTTATCATTGACTTTTTCTATGCCAGAAATGGTTGGCGATTTACCATCATGGTAGTCTTCCATACCAACAATATTCGTAAAGTTATCATCATAACGAATCCCTGTATAGTCTTTATGACCAATGACTTCATAAGAGAAAATCACGTCATCTGCCGTCACATCTTTACCGTCAGACCATTTCAAATTGTCACGTAATTTAATGGTTGCTGTATTGGCATCTTCATCTAATTTCAGATCTGCAGGACCCCCATCGACAATCTTAAAGTCTGCATCATTGTTAAATAATGGCTGTACCGTTGGAAGCATGTATTGTGCATCATAGTTGTCTTGATAAAATTCTTGCTGGAAAAGTCCTTGGAATTGTGTATCCATAACTACAGCGACATCTAATGTCCCGCCATCAATTGCTTTTTTATCATTTTTAACAGCGATTGGCATTTTTGAAATGTCTTCTGTTTCCGTTGCTTTATTGCCCCCGCCTTTATTACCGCCACCACATGCAGCTAACCCGAATACTAACACAGAAGCTAACGTGATTGCACCTAAAATCCGTTTCTTGTTCATCTCTTTTCCTCCCTCATTTTTTGGCTAATTAGCCTAATCGTTGTCGTGCATCTGCTGAGCGCTTAAATGCTTGTCCAACATAGTTTATACTTAACATCAAGACTAAAATTAGAATTGATGCAGGTAACCAAACCCATTGTTTATTGACTAATACATCCCCACTGCTGGCGTAGCCAATTAAGGTTCCTAAACTTGGGACACTTTGTGGTAACCCGAAGCCTAAGAAAGTTAACGTTGTTTCGATCCCGATATTGGCCGCGAAATTAATCGTTAAGTTCGTAATAATTAATGAACTTAAATTCGGCATAATTTCTCGAAACATAATTTTAAAATCGCTTGTTCCCATTGTCTTAGAGGCACTAACGTAATCTCGGCGCCCTTCAGATAACGTTTTACTGCGGAACAACCGCGCTTTTCCAACCCAATAAAACGCACACATAATCCAAATAAAGGACCAGATACTATATTTAGGAATCACGGAAACGAACACAATAATAATTAACATAATTGGCAAAATCATAATAAAATCCACGATACGCATCAAAATATTATCAATCATGCCTCCATAATAACCGGAAATAATCCCTAAACCGACCCCGATAATAGACGTAATAATCGTAATGGCAAAACCGATTAAAATCGAGTTCCTAGCCCCGATAATTAATTGTCCTAAAACATCACGACCCCCTTCATCGGCACCTAAAATGAATTTGGTGCCATTCATTGTAACGGTACCTGGTTCCGCATATTTATCTAAAATACTTACATGCATAACGGCACTTTGGTCTAACACTAACGAACCGATAAAAACGGCTAATAAGATAATGACCAAAAGGATTAAAGAAAACATCGCCATTTTTTCTTTGACGAATTCTCGCGCAATCATCCGAAAGCCCATTGGTGGAATACTTTCTTGTAAGACTTCTTCTCTTTTTTCTTCTGTCAATTCCATTTTTATCACCCTTTCTTCGTGTTTTTTCTACTGAATTCGAATTCTTGGATCAACAATACTCATTACAATATCAGAAATTAAGGTTCCGATAAGGGTTGCCAATCCCAAAATCAACACGAGAGCGGTAATAACGGAATAGTCACGTTGAATGATACTATCAATAAATAATTTTCCAATTCCTGGGAAAGCAAAAATCTTTTCAATAACGACTGATCCGGCAATCAAAGCAGTAATTTCATAACCTAATTGAGAGGCAATTGGTAATGCTGCATTTCTAAAAATGTGTCGATTAAAAATTTTATTCGTTGGCACTCCTTTTGAACGAGCAGTACGAACAAAGTCCATGTTTTTAACATCAATCACTTCACTGCGCAAATATTGAATAGTGACCGCTGTCCCTAGCAACGCTTGAGTGACCCCTGGTAAAATTAAATGCTTCAGTTTATCTAAATAATACGGCCACGTTCCCTCAGCCAAACCAACAGTCACGGTTCCACTCGTTGGGAACCAGTCTAAGCGATACCCAAAAATAAAGAGCATAATCAAGGCAAAGATGAATAATGGTACGGCAAAACTGAAGAAGTTGTAGATAACCACCATTTTGTCAAACCATGAATTTTGGTAACGGCCAGCAATTAAACCGAAAGGAATGGCGATTAAATACGTGATTATAACTGACACAGCGGCCAATGCAATCGTATTCCCCACCCGACCAGCAATGAGCGTGGACACAGGTAATTTAAAGATAAAACTATGCCCAAAATCCCCATGTAAGGCATTGCCAATCCAACGGAAATATTGTTCGTACCAAGGATCATTTAATCCGGCAGCTTCGCGCATGGCTTCAATCACTTTCGGGTCTTGGTTCGGATTAATCAATCCTGTAAACGGATCACCTGGCATCATTTTAGCCAACAGGAAAATCAAGACACTTAAAATAATCACTTGCGGAATCATCAATAACAAACGGCGTAAAATTGTTTTCCACATTATTCAGCACCTCCATTTTTTAACGCTACTTGGTGGGTTGGACTAATCGCATGTAAGTCATAAACCCGCCCGTTTTCATCATAATAGTCTTTATGATTTTCCCGATACTCTTGCTCAACTCTTCTTCGTTCTTCTTTGTGAGCTTCTCGGTTCGCTACGTCAATTTTAGGAATTGCTGAAAGTAAGCGTTTGGTATAAATGTGTTGTGGATTAGTGTAAATATCTTGACGTGTACCGATTTCTACAAAACGGCCTTTGTACATAATGGCAATGTTGTCACACATATGTTTAACTACGCCCAAATCATGGGAAATAAATAAGTAACTTAACCCATATTCCTGTTGAATGTTTTTCATAAAATTCAATACCTGTGCTTGCACAGATAAGTCCAGTGCTGAAACAGGTTCATCTGCAATAATTAATTTGGGGCTGGTAGCCACCGCTCGGGCGACGCCTAAACGTTGGCGTTGCCCACCAGAAAATTCATGAGGATATTTGTACAACGCATCTTCTGGCATCCCCACAATGTCCAACAAACTTTTGACTTTTTTCTTTTCTTCTTGGTCACTTAACCGTTCAAAATTTCGAATTGGTTCGGCGATAATATCTAGTACTCGTTTTTTAGGGTTTAAACTTGACATCGAATCTTGGAAAATCATTTGGACATCTTTGTTGTATCCGATCGCTTTTCGACTTCGCGGCTTGGTTACATCTTGTCCTTGATAAATAATTTCACCATTTGTAATTTTTTCTAAACCAATAATTGCTTTTCCTGTCGTTGATTTTCCAGAACCCGATTCACCAACTAACCCATACGTTTTACCTTGTTCAATCATGAAATCCACACCATCAACCGCCAAAACATGATCAGTGATTCGATTGAAGAAGCCGCTGCGAATTGGATAATGAACTTTTAAATCTTTAATTTGAATAATTTCTGTCATTACGCTTCCCCTTCCCCGTCTCTAAAATGAAAATGTTTATAACATGTACAACGAACAAAATGATTCGGTGCAACTTCATGTAATGTTGGATTTTCTTCATGTTCCGATGCATCAATCCAAGGAATTCGTGGGGCAAACCGACAACCTTTTCTAGGTAATTTGGTTAACGAAGGAACAATCCCTTCAATCACATGAAGTTCTTCTTCATCGGAATTCTCTTGGGGAATGGACTGAAGTAAGGAACGTGTATATGGATGTTTCGGATGACTAAACAATTCTTCAGCAGTGGCTACTTCTACAAACTGACCCGCATACATAACCGCTACACGATCAGCCATTTCCGCAACTACACCTAAGTCATGGGTAATTAAAATAATGCCGCTCCCTGTTTCTTCTTGCAAATCTTTTAACAAATCGAGAATTTGTGCCTGAATGGTAACGTCTAAGGCCGTTGTTGGTTCATCTGCAATTAAAATCGGTGGTTTACACGCGATTGCAATGGCAATAATCACCCGTTGGCGCATGCCGCCAGACAATTCATGAGGATACTGTTTCCCGACACGCTCTGGGTTGGGAATCCCCACTTGATCTAACAGTTCAATGGCCCGTGCTTGTTTTTGTTGTGCGGTCATTTTGGTATGATACGTGAGACTTTCTTTAATTTGGTCTTCAATTCGCATGAGCGGATTCAGTGCAGACAACGGATCTTGGAAAATCATCCCAATATCGTTTCCTCTGACTTTGTTGTACAATGTTTCATTAAACGTAGTTAAGTTTAAATTGTTGTATAAAATTTCCCCAGTAATTTTGGTATGATTGGGATCATGTAAACCCATAATCGTTGTTGCTAAGGTACTTTTTCCACAACCAGATTCTCCGACGATTGCCAGAATCTCATTTTTCTTCAATTCAAATGAAACATCATCGACGGCATTATAATAATCATCTTTGATTCTAAATGCTGTTTCTAATCCTGAAACCTCTAGTAATTGTTCATTTCCTTGCATCCATACGCACCCCTTACGTCCTTTCAAAAACATTATATAAATTAACTAATATTTAATGATAGCACTTTCTAATTTTTATTAATGTTAACTTACAGCTCATTGTTTTTTCATAATTTTATAGAATTATTCCATAAAAAGCAAGATAAAATAACTTTTTTCGCAGTTATTTTTTTACATGTATGATTTTTTTTACAAAAATATGTGTAAAAATAGCCTTATTGCTTAATAAAATAACCATTATGTACGCAAAAAAAGTCGATTAACAGGAATGTTAATCGACTTTGTCTTATTATTTTTTATGAATTACTCACAATATAATCTACAGCGGCACCAACTGTTTCAATTTTTTCTGCATCTTCATCTGAAATCTCTGTTCCAAATTCATCTTCAAGTTCTAAAACAAACTCCATTACGCTAATTGAGTCAGCGTTCAAATCATCTTTAATGTTTAATTGATCTGTTACTTGATCCGCTTCAATATCAAAGTGGTTTGAGATAATCTTCGCTACTTTTTGAAGTACTTCTTCACGAGTCAACTGTATTCACCTCCACTGCTTTTGAAAAAAGGTTCTTTCTTTTACTAAAACGCTAAGATACATTGTACTCACAATTTGGGTATTTGTCCATCTTTTTTTCATTTGAGTAACAAACTGATGTCAAGACAATTGCAAATTACTCTGCTTTGCCTTCATAATATTCCACTAATTGTGGGACAACTTGGGTTTCTAACATTGTATGAATTTGACGAATGGTGTAGCGGACGGCATCAGGACCCGTGGCCCCATGCGTTTTAATGACTGGCGCTTTTAAGCCAAATAAAACCGCCCCCCCATGTTTTGAGTAGTCCATTTCGTCTTTCATGCCACGCAACGCATTCTTTAATAATAAGGCGCCCATTTTTCCTTTGACACCTTCAGAAAGAATCGCTGTTTTCAGCAAGCTCATCATGTTCATAGCTGTGCCTTCGATAGATTTTAAAACGGCATTCCCTGTGAAGCCATCTGTCACCACCACGTCAGCTACGCCATTTAATAATTCTCGTGCTTCAACGTTTCCGACAAAATTAATCGTTTCATCTGCTGCTAACAATTCGAAGGCTTTTTTCGTTAATTCACTGCCTTTTGTTTCCTCAGTTCCGTTATTTAATAGACCGACACGAGGATTCTGAACGTTCCGAACTTTTTCAGCATAGAATGAACCTAAAACGGCATACTGAACCAAATGTTCTGGTTTATTGTCTGCATTGGCTCCTAAATCTAACATGTCAAACCCTTTGTCTGGTTCTCCCATGACAGGTAAAGTTGACATCAAACCGGGACGTTCCACATTTTTGATGCGGCCGACAATGAACAGACCCGCTGCTAATAGCGCTCCGGTGTTGCCTGCAGAAAAAATCGCATCGGCTTCCCCATTTTTAACTGCTTGCGCTGCTAAAACCATGGAAGCAGTTTTCTTACGACGGATTGCCTTCACTGGCTCATCGTCACTAGCAATTTTTTCATCGGTATGAATAATCGTAATGTTTTTTTCATCGGTGATGTATTTTTTTATTTCGGCTTCTTTTCCATATAATTGAAATTCAATGTCTGGGAAGTCTTGTTTGGCTAGCATAACCCCTTCAACAATCGCTTGTGGGGCGTTATCTCCACCCATTGCATCTACAGCAATTTTCATGAGTGATTCCCTCCTACTTTTTTGTTTCCTAACAAGTATAACATATTTTTTTCAAAGAAATACGCATTGGCTTTTACTTTCTGGCTTCAAAAATTACCTCTTCTAATCGAAAAATTGGGCCGCCTCATCTTGGGGTTTCACTCGATTGGCTAAGGCTTGATAAGCAGGATATTGCCACCACTCTTTCACTTGCCATAGGGCACTTGCTTCTTGGCGCGCAACTTCTAAAATGTTAAAGTCCGTCACGATATCTCCTACCGCAAATTGAGGTACCCCTGATTGCCGTGCACCGAACACTTCCCCAGGTCCGCGAAGTTCCAAATCACGCTCACTCAAGACAAAACCATTGGTGGTTTCTGTCATGATTTTCATACGCTCAACGCCCATTTCATTTTTCGGATTGGCCACTAAAATACAATAAGATGCACTGGAGCCACGCCCCACACGGCCCCGTAACTGATGTAACTGTGCTAACCCAAACCGGTCCGCATCCATAATTAACATCACCGTGGCATTTGGTACATTCACGCCAACTTCAATAACGGTGGTAGAAACCAGTAATTGTAGCTGATTGTCTTTGAACTCCTGCATAATGTCATCTTTTTCTTGGTTTTTCATTTTACCATGTAGTAATCCCACTTGATATCTTGGGGAATAAAAGCTTTGCATATGTTCAAAAATTTCTGTTGCATTTTTCACATCTAAGGCTTCCGATTCTTCAATCAAGGGACAAATAATATAGGCTTGATGTCCTCGAGCCAACTCTTTTTCCATCCATTCTAAAACAGTATCTAACTGCGGCGGCCGAATCCAACGTGTTTCGATTGGAATCCGTCCAGCTGGCATTTCATCAATGATTGATACATCCATTTCGCCATAGGCTGTAATGGCCAGCGTTCGAGGAATCGGAGTGGCCGTCATAAATAAAACATCTGGTTTTAAGCCTTTTTCTCTTAATATTTTTCTCTGATTCACACCAAAACGATGTTGCTCATCGGTGATTACCAAACCTAATTGATGGAAACTGACATCTTGTTGTATCAAAGCATGGGTCCCTACCACAATGTCAATCTCGCCATTGGCCAGTTCTTCGAGAATTAGACGACGTTCTTTCGTTTTGGTGGAACCTGTTAATAAGGCCGTTCGCACTTCTAATGGATCAAACAACTGCTGTAAGCTTTCCATGTGTTGTTGCGCTAAAATTTCAGTTGGAACCATCAACGCTCCTTGAAAGCCAGCGGTCATGGTGGCGTATAGCGCAATCGCAGCCACTACCGTTTTCCCACTCCCCACGTCACCTTGAAGCAATCGTTGCATATGCTTCGGACTTCGCAAGTCTCGACAAATTTCATTGGTCACTTTTTTTTGGGCGCCTGTCAATTCAAACGGCAGTCCTTGGGTAAACGTTTTTAAGCGATCCACGTCATATTGAATGGCTAAGCCATTTTTTTCCGCTTTTTCTTGTTTCTTCAATCCTTGCATTTTAAGTTGGAAAAGGAAAAACTCTTCAAAGACTACTCGCCGTTTAGCTTGATGGCTTTCCTCTGGATTACTGGGAAAATGCATCGCCCACATTGCTTCTTTTCTAGGCATCAAGCGATACTTTTCTAATAAATCATTCGGTAAAATCTCTTCAACCAGCGAACCATACTCTTCAAAAGCAGTGCGGATTAACTGAACCAACGTGCTTTGGCGGACTTTTTTATTCACATGATAAATAGGGGAGAAATCTTCATTGTCTCCTTTAGAAGCTAAGATTTTCATGCCATTTAATGATTTTCTCTTGGCATCCCACTTGCCATAAACAGCAATTTCTTCGGAAAGAACTACTTTGTCTTTTAAAAAAGGTTGATTGAAGAAGGAAACATTAATGACCGCATGTTCTTGCATCATTCGAAACGTTAACCGGCTCTTCTTATAACCGTACCGACTAACGACTGCTTCCGAAACCACTAGCCCCTTTAGCGTAACTTTTTCCTGATCCTGAATCTCACTTAAATCCTTTTCTTGGATATCATCGTAGCGGAAGGGATAATACGTCAATAAGTCTTCAATTGTAGCAATCCCCAGTTCTTGTAAATTTTCAGCACGTTTTGGGCCAACACCGGGCAATACGCTGACTAAATCTGTGATGTCCATAAAATCCCCTCCTCATTAATATACGCAAAAAAATGGATCATTCATTAAATAGGCTGGTTCATTAGCCCTAACTAATGAACCAGCCTATTCGTTTTTATTTTTTCATCACGAAAACCTATTCTGCTGAGAATAAGTATGGATACACAGGTTGTCCACCTTCATGAAGTTCTGTTTCTAGTTCATCGTTTTCAGAAACTAAAATAGCAATTAGCTTTTCAGCTTCTTCAACCGAACCATCTTCGCCGACAATAATTGTCACGATTTCAGTGTCTTCATCGATCATGCGGTTCAACGTGTCTAATGATGCATTAAAACGATCTGCTTCAGAAACGACGATTTTACCATCAATCATTCCTAAGAAGTCATCTTTTTTAATTTCAACGTCATCAATGGTTGTGTCACGAACAGCTGTGGTTACTTGACCACTCACAACGCTGTCTAACATTTCCGTCATACTTGCTTTGTTTTCTTCTAATGATTGTTGATCATTGAAAGCTAACATTGCTGTCATTCCTTGAGAAATGGTTTTAGATGGAACAACCGCTACTGGTACATCGGCAACTTCTGCTGCTTGATCAGCCGCCATAAAGATGTTTTTGTTGTTTGGTAAAATAATGACTTGCTCTGCATTCACTTCTTTGACTGCTTTTAAAATATCTTCCGTACTTGGGTTCATTGTTTGGCCACCACTAATAATGTAGCTTGCACCTAAACTTCGGAATAATTCTTGAACGCCTTCACCGGCTGCAATAGCAATCACAGCAAACGGTACGCGAACTTTTTCAGTCAACGCTTCTTGCTGAGCATCGCGTTCAACTAACGTTTCATGTTGTAAACGCATATTGTCTACTTTTATTTTTACTAACGAACCAAATTTTTGGCCGTAGTTCATCACTTCACCTGGATGCTCAGTGTGTACGTGAACTTTGATAATTTCGTCATCGTTAACGACTAATAGAGAATCGCCTAGTTCATTTAAGTAGTTTCTGAATGTTTCATAATCAAAAGCGCTGTCCACGGTTGGGCCTTCGCCGATACGAACCATAATTTCTGTACAATAGCCAAATTTAATGTCTTCTGTCGCAACGTGGCCACTAACACCACGGTGATGTTCAGCATTAACCATTTCGTCCATTTCGGCAGGACTTGGTTCATACGTCTCAGTTGGTAAAAATTCACCACTAAGCGCTTCTAAAAATCCTTCATAGATAAATAGTAGTCCTTGACCCCCACTATCTACAACGCCGACTTCTTTTAGGACAGGTAATAAATCAGGTGTTTTCGCTAAGGCACGTTTAGCGCCTGCTACAACAGCTGTCATAACTTCGATACAGTCATCTGTTTCTTTCGCTTTACGTTCACCAGAACGCGCCGCTTCACGAGAAACTGTTAAGATTGTTCCTTCAACGGGTTTCATCACTGCTTTATACGCTGTTTCTACACCATGTGTAAAGGCAGCGGCCAAGTCTTTGGCATTTAATGTTGTAACCTCAGGAATTTGTTTTGAGAAGCCACGGAATAATTGAGATAAAATAACCCCAGAGTTTCCACGAGCACCCATTAATAACCCTTTGGATAACGCACCTGCTAATTCTCCTACTTTTTCAGAGCGAGAATCGGCCACAGCCTTTGCACCACTGGTCATTGATAAGTTCATATTTGTTCCTGTATCACCATCGGGTACAGGGAAAACGTTTAATGAGTTGACATATTCTGCATTTGTGTGCAGACGAGTCGCACCTGCCTGGACCATTTCCTGGAACTGACCTGCGCTGATTTCTGTTACATTCACCTAAAAAATCCTCCTTCAGATTTACCGCTAACGGCAACACACGACTTCCTTGTGCAATTGCATCGTTGACAGTACACTACCTCTAATCCGGTAATACACGAACTCCTTGAACAAAAACGTTAACTGAATTCGCAGTGACACCTAATAATGTTTCAAGATTATATTTTACTTTTTCTTGGACGTTACGAGAAACTTCAGAAATTTTTGTACCATAACTAACAATCGTGTAGACATCCACTGCGATTCCGTTGTCTTCTTGACGAACAACGACACCACGTGAGTAATTCTCACGACGTAAAATATCGTTTAAGTTATCTTTAATTTGATTTTTGCTTGCCATTCCGACAATTCCGTAAATATCTGTCGCAGCTCCGCCAACTACTGTAGCGATCACATCATTGGTAATCTCAATGGTACCTGCGGGTGTTTGAATTTTTACAGCCATTGATGAAAGCCTCCTTATAAGAGCACATTCGCCCTATTTTCTTCCATAACATTTTATCATATCCAGCCTTTAATTAAAAGGAAGTTCGTCAGATATTATAGACCCTTCCTCATAATTACCAACATTTGTACAATTTACAACGTTTGTCGTGCATTGTCAATGCAGAAAAAGACAAGATTCGACTTGGTACATTGAATCTTGTCTGCTGATTTTGTTTCAACTGTAAATTAAGTAAGCCTAGGAATTTATTACATCCTTTCAAAAATCTTTACGTTATTTAAAAAAACAGCTGTCAAATAATTAAATGCCATCGCACAGGCGCCTAATATAATAAAACCAACTAAATAGACGTTCTGTGGCATCTGTAATTCTTGTAATGTAACAACTTTAAATATATCGATATAGCTGTAAGGAATAAATTTTTTCACATTAGTAAGTAGTTCGCTTTGTGCCACTAATGTATAACCAAAATAGGAAATAATTACAATTCCTATTGATGCTAGCGATTTTTTGACGAGAGCACTAATCATTGTTAGGAAAGAACTCAGAAAAAAAATAACCATTAAATAGTAAGGAATAAAGCGAAATATTAATTCCCAGACAGTTATCGTAGAATAGCCTAATTGTTCATTACCAATAATCAGTGGATAATCCCCTGTATTGAAACCGTTGAGAATTCCAGCAACTAGAAAAACAAGTCCTGCACTCCCCAGTAAAAGAGCAAAACTTAGGAACGTATTACTGAGATTCTTTTTTAAAATCAGTTGTTTAAAACCTTGCAACACGGGAGCATAGAGATAAAAACTTTTATTTTCAAAATCTCGTGAAAGGCTGTCACCCATTAAAACGATAAATAAAATAATAACTAAGACCGATGAGAGAAACTGACATAACCCGATTAAAAAAGGAAAAGCTCTAATCGGCAATCCAAGGTCCGTTTCAAAGTCCAGTTTTCTTTTATTTAATTCTGTAATTAAAAGCTGATCATTTTCCAAACGAATTCTTTCTTGTAAAGAATCTTGCCCTTGCACAGATTGTGAATTTAAAAGGATATCCTTCTTCTTACTTTCCAAATTCCAATATGTTTTGTAATTTTTTGTTGCCAAACTATCTAACTGTTTTTCTAAAAGATTTAGTATTTTTTCTGTCGATGCAATATATTCTTGAATAAATTGTTTTGTCTTATGATCAATCGAAGCTTGTTGCTCATCATTTTTAGCAGTTTTTATCTCTTCTGATAGAATAGTAATATTTTCTTTTATGCTATTTTCACTATTTATTGCAAATGTTCCCACCATTCTCATTGCCGAAAATAATTGCAAGGTACATAATAAGAAAAAAACAATTGCAAGGATGCTATTTTTTTATTTTTCAAACTTTTCAACAATTCAAATTTCATGGGCTCCCCCCTCTATCAAGTTTTCATATAATTGATTCAAATCTAATTCTGATTTGTTGCTATAAATTTCTACTTTCTTGTCATAAACAAAGGCAATCCTGTCTGATATATCACGGACATCATATAATTGATGGGAGGACACTAAAACAAGTTTAGTTTTTTTCAACTTTTTCATTAATTGAATCGTTTTTCTTCTATTTATTGGATCTAAGCCATTCATCACTTCATCGAAGATAATAATTGGCGTATCCAAACTCACTGCTAAAACAATCAGCAAGAGCTGACGCATTCCTAAAGAATAGTTACCCACTTTTTTCTTTAATATCTCTGGTACAGCATAATAAGCAAGTAATTCATACGCTTTTTGTAATTGCGTTTCATTTAATAATAAAAGATGTTCTTCTCCACTTAATCCATCCACTAAAATTGTATCATTCAAAAAGAAACTAACTTTGCCTACGACATCGAAGGTATTGCTGACTTTGGTCCCAGCCAAATGAACAGTTCCTTCATCCACGGGGGCCATCCCTGCAATTATTTTCAGTAAGGTACTTTTCCCAGCACCATTTGGCCCCACAAATGATATCAGTTTCCCCTTATCAATAGATAGTGTCACATTTTTTAAAACCTCGTTATTTCCGTAACGCTTGCTTATGTTATCAAGTTCAATCATTTTATTAGCCTCCACCAAAACGTTATGTAAGCGGATACAGAATAGTTTAAAAAATCCTGTATCCTGAGAGCTGATTTTTTCCTATCACTACCTGTAGCTGTAATAATAAGCAGTTGTTTTCGTTTTATAGATTCCGTTCGAACCCCAATATGTGCCTTGACCACTGCGATAACAATATTGATTATAATAAATTGTTCGCCAATAGTTATCAATACGAAAAATATTTCCAGCCAAATTATAATTATAGACCATTGAGCTCTTCACTGTAGTAGCCATTGAAGCAGCTTCTACCTTTCTTCCAGAATAAAACAAGCTCAAACCTACCAATAAGAACATCGCAACAATTATTTTAAGTTGTTTTCTTTTCATAGACTTTCCTCCTAATTACTATCAGCTCTTAGAATAAACTTAGCATAATTCTTAAATAAAATACCCGTTTTTTCTTAAACGACTACTAAAACAGCCTACTTGTATTTTATATTCCGTTCTATTAATTTTAGTTTTAATTGTTTCATTCCTCGTACCGAGACTAAGCAAATATCCTCGTTGCTCATTCTAACTAATCGGTCTTTTATTGATACTTGTTTTATATGGTTTAAATTAACCAGAAAAGATTGATGACATCTACATAGGATTTCAAACTCTTTTTCAAAGTCCCTTAAGGTTCCATAAATTTCAAAATACTCAGTTGCTCGATGAATAACTATTTTATGCGGAATATCAGAAGATTCTAAATATAATATTTCTGATAAATCGACAGTTCTTATTTGATGTTTTTCTATTAACTGAACTGTTCCTCTGAATAAATTTATTTGTTTAAAACGTTGATTTGCGACTCTTATGCACTCATGCACCCTTTTTTTCAATCGTTCTTTTTCCGTTTCTGTAATAAAATCCATTGCCTCTAGCTTATAATCATAGGATTTCCTTAGAAAACAAGGATTACTTGCTAAAAATACTAATTTACTGAAACCATCATCCAATTGTCTAACTGCTATCGCTGCTTCTAAACTATGTACATCTTCATTCTCTTCAATTCCCCAAAAAATCAGCCTCGGTTTTAGAGGATTTTTTTGAATATAAGTAATGACTTCGGAGCCCTCATTAACAGATAAGACGATTTTCATTTCAAACTTTTCTATCAGTATCAAACGAGGAATCCATTTCTCCAGCCATTCTCTGCGCCTTTTTTGTTTTTCACAAATAATTATTTCAATCATTCCAGTTCTCCTTTCACGTTTCTAATCAAATTCTAATCTAATTAGTAATTTCCTGTCAACTTTGTTCTAGACTTGTGGTTTGTTGAAAAGCTAATTTTATCACTATCAACTAAAAATCTTCTTGCAAATCAGTGCCTAATATGATAAATTAAGTTAGTATGAGCTGAATATTATCGCTCCAAGATCAAGGCAAAGGAGGAAACTTAAAATGGCAAAAGTATGTTACTTCACTGGTCGTAAGACTTCAAGTGGTAATAACCGTTCACATGCGATGAACTCAACAAAACGCACTGTGAAACCTAACTTACAAAAAGTTCGCGTATTAATCGATGGTAAACCTAAAAAAGTTTGGGTGTCAACTCGTGCTTTGAAATCTGGTAAAATCGAACGTGTTTAATAAACTTAAATAAGCAAAGCTGGACGTTCGTTGTTCGGCTTTTTTTATTGCATAAAAAAGAAGTTGGACCTTCAGCAAAGTGCTGAAGGTCCAACCTCTTTTTACTTGTCTTTACTTTGAATAACTGCAATCATCCCTGCATCAAAGGAAAAAGCAGCGGCTTCTTCGATAAATTCATTACTTGCATACGATGTTGGATATGGAACATCTTGATTGGTTAATAAATATTTACTGCGTCGTAGCGTCAAGTTTTCTACAGGCGTCAAACAGCAGTAGGCCAGATATTCTTTATCTGGCTCTTTCTGTACGATATACGAACCAGGGGCGTAATACTGGATGCTATTTTGACGATCGCATAGACGGATTTGGCGAAGTACACCTTGAAATCGTGGTTCAAAGGGTAACCAAAGATTGGCTAACAGGTGGTCAATTCTGCCCCCTGTCGCACCGATAATCGTCATCTCTGCTTGTGGAAATCGTTGTAAAGCTTCTTGAAGTGCTAATTGTGTGTCTGTATCATCTTTTTCAGCAGGTGCTTGGATAAGTGTTTCGGCAGTTTCTTGGACAAAATGGTATTCTTCTCGTGATAATGAATCAAAATCGCCCACCGCTAATTGTAACGGTAAATCGGCCTCTAATAAATGGAGACAGCCGCGATCAATACCTACGAAATAATCATACGTAGCTGGTTCAATGGTTGGCCAATCACTTGGATTGCCGCCAGCTACCAGTAAGACACGACTCATTTGTCTAGCACTGCTCTCAGTGCATCGATTCGTTCTTGAGGATTTTCAGCATTATAAATGTAGGAGCCTGCAACAAACACTTCTGCACCGGCTTCTTTACAGCGTGCGGCAGTTTCAGGAACAATCCCGCCATCGACTTCAATTTCATAGGTGTATCCTTTTGTTTCTTTCCATTCTTTTAATTGAGCAATTTTTTCTAGTGAATTTTCAATAAATGATTGTCCGCCAAAGCCTGGATTGACAGTCATTACCAAGACTTGATCTGCCAAGTCTAATACATTTTCGATCATCGAAAGTGGTGTCCCAGGATTGATGGTTACTCCAGCTTTCACACCCGCATTTTTAATCATTTGTAAGGCACGATGAATATGGGGTGTTGCTTCTTGATGGACAGTAATAATATCCGCACCGGCTTCCGCAAAGGCATTGATATAATTTTCAGGTTGTACAATCATCAAATGAACATCCAATGGTAGTTTTGTCACTGGACGAATCGCTGAAACGATATTCGGTCCTAAGGTAATGTTGGGCACAAATTGACCATCCATGACATCAACATGAATATAATCTGCTCCTAATTCTTCTACTAAACGGATATCTCTTTCTAAATTGGCAAAATCGGCACTTAAAATGGATGGTGCTAGTTTCATTTGGCTCGCTCCCTTTATATTTGCTATGATTTTTTCTTATAAACAGGTCGTCGATTCTCGATTTCCATTAAAAACTGTAAATAATTTTCGTAACGACTCGTCGCAATGGTTCCCGCTTCCACTTGGCGTTTCACTTCACAACCAGGTTCTTTGTGGTGCATACATTCACGAAACTTACAGTGAGAGGCCGCGGCAACAAATTCAGGAAATTGCTTTGGTAATTCCACTGCTTCCATCTCCAAGAAATCGATGGCACTAAATCCTGGTGTATCAGCAACCAAACCGTCGTATAACGGAATCAACTCCACGTGACGGGTCGTATGTTTGCCCCGTCCTAAAGATTGGGAAATTTCCGCAGTTGCTAGTTGTAATTCTGGTGAAATTTGATTCAACAATGTTGATTTTCCAGCGCCTGATTGTCCCATAAAAACAGTCAACCGTTCTGGGAAAAAGCGTTCTAATTCTTTGGTGGCTTCTACGTCTTCCGAAGCGATTACCGCATAATCTAACGCTTCATAAATCTGTTTAATTTCAGTGACTTCTTGACGTTGCGGCTCATCTAATAGATCAACTTTCGTTAAATAAATAACTGGTTCTATATCCTTATACTCTAAGCTGACTAAGAAACGATCCAACAAATTAAACGAAAAATTTGGCGAAACCATACTCATGACAACCACACCTAGATCCACATTTGCAACAGGCGGGCGCACTAATTCATTTCGTCTTGGTAAAATTTCCAACACATAACCATCTGTTAAATTATCGCTTTCAAAAAGTACTTCATCTCCCACGAGTGGCGTAATTTTTCGATTACGAAAATTCCCTCGCGCTCTTGTTTGATATGTTTCTCCATCTGCGTATACATAATAAAAACCGCTTAACGCTTTTCTGATTTGACCTTTCAGATAAACCACTCCTAACTACTTTCGAATATACAGGATAGTGGCAGAGAAATCAAGAGAGCCTCTCGATTCTATTAATTAAAAAGAGCCTAGGACATAAGTCGAAATGACTTACCTTCCTAGACTTAAATCTTAAGATAAACGGCGGGACAGGAGCAGCTTCTTCTTATTGCTGAGAAACACTATTTGAAAAGCAAATAGATGTTAAACAGTACCTACTTGGTTCTTGAAGCTAAACACTCCTGTCCCAACCTCTTGTCTTAATTACTCGTACTACTTTCACTAGTGGTGCTTTTTGAATCATTTGCTTTTGAATAATAAACCGTAACAGCGTCGCCTTTTTTGACTTTGCTGCCAGCGGATGGGCTAGTTCGTTCAACGACTTGGCCATCGCCAGAGCCAGATAACCCTTGTTCATTGATTTTAAGACCAGCGTTATTGATGCTGTCTTCTGCAGCTTTTGGCGAATAACCTGAAATATCAGGAACAGTTACTGAGTCACTGCCTTTGCTGACATGTAAAGTAATCGTGTCATTTTTCGGATCAACAGCGGTACCAGAAGCTGGTTCTTGACTAATCACGGTATCTTTTTCAACTTTGTCGCTTTCTTCGTCCACTCGTTTTATTTGAGATTCTGGGATACCTAAAGCAATTAAGCGACTTACCGCATTATCATAAGAAATTCCGCTATAATCAGAAAGTGTCACTTTGTCGCTACCTTTACTTACATATAATGTCACTTGACCATTTTTAGGTACTACGGTGCCCCCTGGTGCGGGGTCTTGCGTAATGACTAAACCTGGTTCTACCGTATCGCTTGCTTGGTCGACACGCGTAATTTGAGATTCAGAAATACCTAATTGTGCCAGTGCATTTACTGCATTTGTGTAAGAATAACCGGCGTAACTAGGCAAAGTAACCGCTTCTGGTCCTTCACTGACCGTTAAAGTGACGTTGTCTTTTTTCGGATCAACTTTTTTACCTGCAGCTGGTTTTTGTTTAATAATGTTATCTGTAGACACAGAATCACTGTATTCTTTTTTCGTTGTAATTTGGTCTTCTGAAAACCCTAGTTTTTTCAAGGCTTCGACAGCAGATTCATACGATTCCTTTGTATAATCGGCCATCTCAATTTTTTCTGTTCCAGAGCTGATATATAAAGTAACAGATCGGCCTTTTTTCACAGATGATTTTGCTTCGGGGTCTGTTTTGACCACCTTGCCTTCTTCAATCTTATCGTCGGGAATTTTTTTGGTTTCACTATCGACTTTCAGCCCGGCACTTTGTAGCGCTTGTGAAGCGGCCGCTTTCGTTTCATTTGTAACATCAGGAACTTCAACGTCTTTACCGCCCGACATTGCAAAGGCTAAGCCACCTATTGCTAAAGCAATTAATGCCGCAATTGCTAAGCCAATCCACAATTTTTTGCGGTTTTTCTTCGGTGGTTGTTCAGCTAAAATGTCATCTGCGGTATCTTCTGGAACTTCGACAGGCGTTGTCTCTTCCGGTTCAGCGATGTCTTCGGGAATCGGAGTTAATACTTTCGTTTCTCCTAATAAAGCCGTTGGTTCCCACGCAGGTTCGTTTAAACGACTGGCTGACAAGGACGTGTATAAGTCTTCTGCCATCTCATTCGCTGTTTTGTAGCGATCGCTTGGGTCTTTTGCGGTTGCGTGACGAACCACATTTTCCAATGATTGAGGAATCCCTGGATCAAACATTTTGACAGAAGGAATTTCTTCTTGAAAATGTTTTAAGGCAATCGTTACGGCTGATTCACCATCAAACGGTACATTCCCCGTTAACATTTCATAGAGAATAATTCCCACAGCGTAAATATCTGATTGGTTAGTCGCCATGCTTCCGCGCGCTTGTTCTGGCGATAAGTAATGCACCGAACCTAACATTGTGTTCGTTTGCGTAATTGACGTTTCTGACAAAGCAATCGCAATCCCAAAGTCAGTAATTTTGACTGTGCCGTGTTCGTCAATCAGAATGTTTTGCGGTTTTAAATCCCGGTGAATAATTCTATGTTCATGTGCCATTGCGACAGCAGATAAAATTTGTTGCGTAATGTCCACAACTGTGGAATAAGGAATTGGGAAATGCGTTTGGATGTAACGTTTTAAGTCCATTCCTTTCACATATTCCATGACTAAATATTGTAGTCCATCTTCTTCGCCTACATCGTACACACTGACGATATTCGGGTGAACCAGCTCAGTTGCGGCTAGTGCTTCACGCTGAAAACGTCGGATGGCGGCTTGATCGTTTTGGAAGTCAAAGCGCAAGACTTTTACTGCAACGTCTCGGTCTAAAATTAAATCGTGTGCTAAATAGACGTTGGCCATGCCGCCGCTTCCGATGCTGCCAATAATGTGATATCGACCATTCAGCTTCTTGCCGATTTCTATCATTGGTTTTCCTCCTTCTGTTCGTCAAAGTGTATCACTAACACGGTAATGTTATCTAAACCACCCGCTTCATTTGCTTGGGCAACGAGTTGGCTTAATTTGGATTCTAAGGGATCTGACGTCTCTAAAATTTCTAAAATTTTTGTCTCAGGAACCATATTGGTTAAACCGTCCGAACATAACAGTAAATAGTCATTAGGCAGCCATTCATGATTGGTTACATCGACTTCGACAGTGCCAGGCATTCCCAAAGAACGTGTTAGGACATTTTTTCGTGGATGATTTGCAGCCATCTCACGAGTAATCTCCCCTGATTTTACTAGTTCATTCACTAAAGAATGATCTTCTGTTAATTGTAACATGTGTTGGTCACGAACTAAATAAGCACGACTATCCCCCACATTTGCTAAGACAAATGAATCCGGTAAAAGAATGGCACCAACCACGGTTGTCCCCATTCCTAAATACTCTGGTTTCGATTGTCCGCGTTCATAAATTTTTTCATTTTCCTTTTGAATTGCTTGAATTAACCACTGTGCAGATTTTTCAGCTGAGTCGACAGACGCATTGGACCAACTCTCACCTAAATTATTGACTGCCATTTGGCTAGCGACATCACCTGCTTGGTGGCCACCCATGCCATCTGCTAAAACAGCAAAGGTTACGTGTTGTTGGTTCTCAAAAACGTTGGCATAATCTTGGTTCGTATTTCTTTTGCGACCGACATCTGATTGAACGTTGATTTCCAAATTATTTCACCTCATTTGAACTAACTTTCCGCATACAGCAAATAAAGAAGCCATCTGTCATGTATTGATGGGGATACAGAACCAGTTCTTGCTCTTTTACTACTGCTTGGACGTTTTCATTTGCAACAATTTCAATTTTTTCAAATTCAGGGTGTTTGGCTAAAAAGGCTGCCACTACTTCCTGATTTTCTTCTGGCGTAATAGTACAAGTGCTATAGACCATTATACCCCATTGTTTTAGTGTTGGGGCAACACTTTCTAAGATTTCTAACTGAATTTTAGGTAAATTTTGAAAATCATTGGCCGTTTTATGGTATTTAATGTCTGGTTTACGGCGCATTAGCCCTAAGCCTGAACATGGTGCATCAACTAAAATCCGATCAAAGGTTTCTGCGGGAAATTCTTCGGCCACTTGTCGCGCATCAAGCTTTTCTGCTTGGACGACATCCGCCACATGGAGGCGTTGCGCATTTTCATTAATTAGCTTAATTTTGTGCGCATGAATATCTAAAGAAGTCACACGACCACCTGCTTCAGCCTCTAAAAAAGTTGCGATATGAGTCGTTTTGCCACCAGGAGCCGCACAAGCATCCAAGACACGATGATGCGGTTCAATTTGCATCGCTGGAGCCACGAGCATAGAGCTTTCATCTTGAATGGTTAAACAACCGTTAATAAACAGTTCACTGCCAGCTAAGTAGCCTTTTTCAGCGACAACACCATAAGGGGAAAGTTGACTTTCCTTCGCGGCAATCCCTGTTTCTTGTAATTCTTCCAGCGCTTCTTCTCGTGAAATAAACCGCGTGTTTACTCGACCACTCGCATGACTTTTTTCAAATAATGACAAACCTAACTGCCGTGTTTCTTCTTCGCCTAATTGGGCAAGTAATTTTTCTGTTAACCAACGTGGCATGCTAATTTCCGTGGCTAAACGATCAACTGGATCGCTAATTGCTGCCAAACTAGGTGCTCCATTTCGTTGGAACGCCCGCAGCACGCCATTCACGAATTTACCAATCCCAGGATTGCCACGACGTTTGCCAATTTCAACCGCTTCATTAATGACTGCATGATCGGGCACTTTATCTAAATAAAGTAATTGATATAACGATAAAATCAATAAATTTTTCACCCAATTATCGACTTTTTGCGGTTTCTTAACAAATGGTGTTAAGTAGTATTCCAACAATAATTTGCGACTAATTGTGCCGTAGACAAGTTCTGTAAACAAGCGGCCATCTTTCTCGCTTAGTTCTGATTTTGTCATCATTTCATTAAGTAAAAGATTGGAGTACGCCCCACCTTTATCCACACGTTCGATGGTTTCTAAAGCAACGTATCGAACAGAACGTTTTAATTTCTTGGGGATTTTTTCAGCCATTTTTGTTAGTCCACCTTATCTTTTTCTGCGACATTTTGACCAACGCCATTTAAAAATTCTTGAATCGTTAATTGACCTTTACCTGCTGGTTGCAGGCGATCAATTTGAAGGACTGTCCCTTCACCACAAGCAATCCACAGCGCTTTTTTACTACGTTGGATAATCGTTCCTGGGGCGCTGGTTGTTGTTTCAGTCAGTGGTGTCACTGCCCAAATTTTCCAGTTGGTCCCTTGGTAGGTTGTGAACGCTGTTGGCCAAGGACGCATACCACGCACTTGGTTATCAATTGCCTCAGCGGTTTTTTGCCAGTCAATTCGTTCTTGTTCTCGAGTAATATTTGGTGAAAAAGTAGCCTCTTCTTCCACTTGTGGAATAGGCGTAATTTCGCCAGCAATTAGCTTAGGTAACGTCTCTAATAAAAGTTCTTTTCCTAGAATGCTTAATTTTTCAAACATGGTGCCTACATCATCTTGTTTCGTAATCGGAATTGCACGTTGCGATAAAATCGCGCCAGCATCCATTTTTTTCACCATTTCCATAATCGTGACGCCTGTTTCTTTTTCTCCTTCAATAATCGAGTAATGTACAGGTGCGCCGCCACGATATTTTGGTAAAAGTGAGGCATGGACATTAATCGCACCCAGTTTGGGCGCTTTTAAGATTTTCTCTGGTAAAAATTGTCCAAAGGCTGCTGTCACAATTACATCTGGTGCTAAGTCAATCACTTTTTCCATTTCAGGAGAACCTGAAATTTTCTCTGGTTGTAAGACTAATAAGTTATGTTTTAAAGCTGCTTCTTTGACAGGCGTTGGGGTAATCACTTTTTTTCGGCCAACTGGTCGATCTGGTTGCGTGACAACCGCTTGAACGTCATAGCCTGCCTCGATTAAACTTTCTAAAATCGGAACAGAAAAGGCTGGTGTGCCCATAAATACAATTTTAGTCATCAAAATGTTCCTCCATATACGCTTCTAAATCTTCTGGTGCAATTTTCTCAATCATTTTGTCGATAAATAACTCGCCATTCAAATGATCAATTTCGTGTTGAAAAGCTCGAGCTAAATAGCCGTAAGCCGTAACTTCCATTTCTTCACCTTCACGGTCAAAATAACGGACAGTCACTTCATCTGCTCGTTCAACGGTTCCATATGTTTCTGGAATACTTAAACAGCCTTCCACATCAATACTGGTTCCTTTTTTTTCAATAATCACAGGATTAATTAGTTCAAAACGACCAGATTCTTCATCGATTTCAATCACTGCCATTTGCAAATTTTTCCCAATTTGCGGGGCTGCTAAGCCAATCCCATCATGGGCCAGCATTGTTTCATACATGTCCTCTAGTAACTGCACAATTTCATCGGTAATAATCGTCACAGGTTGAGCCTTCATTTTTAAGTGTTCGTTCGGGTGAATCACAACTGGATAGCGCATAAGTGCTCCTTTCAAAGCTGTATTTTTTAAATAAAATTCATGGGTTCTGCATCAATGGAAAGTTTTAAACCACGAGCCGTTGCTCGTTGTGTATCGGTTAAAATTTCTTTCAATAATGGTTGAAGCATTGGTTCTTGTTTATACTTGATAATCACTTGATAAAAGTACCGATTATTGACACGCATAATTGCGTTGGGCGTTGGTCCCAACAAAATAGCTTGCGGCGATAAGCCTTGTTTTAATTTCGTTGCAATTTGAAACATTTGTTTCGCTGCTTCATTTTCTTCAGGATGGCTGGCCGTAATTTGGACCGTAAAATAGTACGGCGGATAATTCCCACGATGACGAATATACATTTCTTTTGTATAAAAATCTTCATAATCTTGGGCTTTTGCCAATTGTATCGCATAATGCTCGGGGTTAAAAGATTGAATGATGACTTCTCCCGGTTTTTCAGCGCGACCAGCGCGGCCGCTGACCTGTGTCAATAATTGGAAGGTCCGTTCACTGGAACGAAAATCGGGTAAATTCAAGGCGGTATCAGCATTTAAGACACCGACTAACGTCACATTTGGAAAGTCCAGTCCTTTGGCAATCATTTGTGTGCCTAATAAGATATCCGCTTGTCCTTCACCAAATGTTCGCAAAATCTTTTCATGCGCACCTTTGCGACGGGTCGTATCAACATCCATTCGGAGAATACGACTGTCTGGTAACAACGTTTGTAATTCTTCTTCTACTTTTTGTGTGCCTGTTCCGTAGTAACGAATTTTATCTTGGCCACAGTTAGGACAGCGATAAGGAATCCGCTCTTCATGCCCACAATAATGACATTTCATTGTTTTGCTATCCATATGCAAAGTTAAGGAAATATCACAATTCGGACACGGCAACACATAGCCACAATCGCGACACATCACAAATGACGAATAGCCACGGCGATTAAGCAGGAGAACACTTTGTTCGTTTTTCTCTAAGCGTTCTTGGAGTTTTTCTTGCAACGACATGGAAAAAGAAGAGACATTGCCATTTTCTACTTCTTGACGCATATCCACTACATCAATCGTGGGCAAGGTTGCCGCTTGATTGGCACGCTGTGTTAATCGTAACCGCTGATAAACATTTTTTTGCGCACGAGCGCGTGATTCCAAGGATGGCGTGGCACTGCCTAAAACAACAGGGCAATGATGATACTCCGAACGCCAAATCGCTAAATCTCTCGCGTGGTAGCGGGGGGTTTCTTCTTGTTTATAACTTGCCTCGTGTTCTTCATCAATAATGATCACACCGATGTTTTCGATTGGCGCAAAAATGGCAGAACGCGCGCCAACCACCACTTCCGCTTCTCCTCGTTCAATCTTCCGCCACTCATCGTATTTTTCACCTTGCGATAAGCCACTATGCATTACAGCAACATGTTCGCCAAAGCGACTTTTAAAGCGTTGCACCATTTGTGGAGTTAAAGAAATTTCAGGAACAAGCATAATGGCTGTTTTGCCTTGGTTAAGAACTTCTGCAATGACCTGTAGATAAACTTCTGTTTTCCCGCTTCCTGTAATACCTTCCAATAAATAGGTTTGACTTTGCTGTTCTTGGACCGATTGTAAGATTGTTTCCACAGCCACCTGTTGTTCTGCGTTCAAAGATAACGCAGTCGTTTTTTCAAACGTCTGATTAGCAAACGGATCACGATACGCTTCTTTTTCAATGAACGTTAACCAGCCGTTTTTGGCCGCTTCATTTAAAAGCGCGGTACTGAAACCTAATTCTTTCATTTCCTTCACAGCGGTGATTTTTTCAGTGCCCAAGCGTTGTAAATAGTAAAGAAGTTGCTCTTTCTTCTTAGCTCCCTTGCGTAAACCCAAACGAATTTCCTCTAGTTGTTCAAATTCCTTAGCGGCTTGAATGAAGCGGACTATTTTGACTTTATTTCTCGTCGTAACTTCGTAGCGAATATCGACTTTTTGCTGTTTACGCAACGCCATTAGTTGAGGCAAAATCCCACGTTCTTGCGCTTGGTCCCACGAAATTTCCTCTAAACCATAAAATAACTGATCTTGTAATTCTTCAGAAAGCTCATCCGTTAAATAAATATATTTTTGGTAATCGGCACGCATTACGCTAGGCAACATGGTTTGCAAACAAGTGATTTTAAAGGCAAACGTTTTTTCCTTCATATAATCAGCTAAAGCCAACATTTCTGTATTTAAGACAGGTTTTAAATCCAACACCGCCACTAGTTCTTTCAACTGAACGTTGGCTTCGTCAAGAACCGTTGCAGCCATTGGTTCAATGGCTAGAACAAACCCTTGAACATGCCGATTACCGTTACCAAAAGGCACTTCTACACGCATGCCGACAGCCAATTGCTCATTTAAATTTTCAGGAACTAAATAAGTGAATGGTTGATCGGTTTGCATCGTTGGTACATCCACAATAACTTTGGCTACTTTTTGCATGGTGCATCCTCCTTTTTATGTAAATTCTCTTTGCCTATTGTACTAAAGATTGACTGATTTGTCTTGTGTGTCTCGCTGTTGTTAAGCTTAGTTAATTTCCCCTTAAAATATAAAAAGCTAGCTTTCCTAAACAAATGATCTAAGAAAGTAGCTTTTAGTAATCCTCTTAAAATACTTTAAAACTTACACTGCTAACTAGTGTTAGCACTCTACATTTTTTTATGGTATAATCATTTTGAAAGAGAAATGTTGGTCCATCTCTCTAACTGTAGAATCATGACAGTAACTTAGTTTTTACTTAATTAAAAAGAAATAACCAGTTAACCGTTCAAAGTTTATGACTGGTTATTTCTTTTTGTCTTTTTTTAGCAAAGTGACAACCAAACTAATCAACGCAATGGTATATAAACCAAAGTCGAAAATTAGTCCGATTACATCTAATGCGGACAAATACGGCTTTCCCCTTTCATAGATTTCAGTACTTATGCTCATAAGCACCACCACCTTCCAGAAGTAGCCACCGTCATAACTTATCTACAAAAACAGTATACCACAAAAGTCATCCCACAACATTTGCAATCACAAAAAAAACAAGCCTTTACTTGAAGAAAGCTTCAATCATAGACTTGTTTTTCATTCAATTAATTTTTTTCGTCACGTAAACGGTTTTCTAATTCTTTTTGCTCTTGTTCACGTTGGCGTTTGCGTTCTTCACGTTCAATGCGTAGACGTTCGCGTTTTTCTTCAGGATTTGGATCACTGATCACTGTTCCTGCTTCGATTTCTTCTAACGCACGACCCACACTTTTTACAGAATCAAAGGATTCAACGGTTGGTTGAACGCCTTCATCTAATTCATGCGCACGTTTGCTTGCTAAAATAACCAAAGAATATTTTGAAGGGACTTCTTTTAACAATGAGTCAATTGACGGTTTTAACATCATAAGGCTACATCTCCTCTAACATTTTAATATATTTTCCAATTACACGGTCAACACGGAAGTGCTCACTCGCGATAATGTCTTTAATTCGTTGCACGGCTAAAGGAACTTCATCATTCACTACCGCATAATCATACAGCGCCATCATTTCGATTTCTTCTCTGGCCACAGCCATTCGTTCTTCAATCACAGACATTTCGTCTGTTCCGCGGCCAATAATTCTTGATTTTAATTCCGCTAAATCGGGGGGTGTCAAAAAGATAAATACGCCATCAGGCACTTTGTCTTTGACTTGTTTAGCCCCTTGGACTTCGATTTCTAAAAAGACGTCTTTACCTTCATCTAGCGTCTGGTTAACATACGTTAATGGTGTCCCATAATAGTTACCAACATATTCCGCATATTCCAACATTTCTCCAGCTTCAATCATCGCTTCAAATTCTTCTCTTGAACGGAAATAGTAATCTACTCCATCCACTTCGCCTTCTCGCTGTTTCCGAGTGGTCATTGAGATTGAATATTGAAAATCATTTTCTTCACTGTCGAAAATAGCCTTTCTTACAGTCCCTTTCCCCACTCCTGAAGGACCTGACAATACGATTAATAACCCGCGCTCTGACATAACGACTTCCTTTCAAAACATAATTTCACAGTATTAGTTCTATTTTGCACTTTTTTTCTGCAATTTTCAAGACTTTCTTGGAGATTCACTGAAAAAATAACATTTCTTCTTTAATTTGGCTTTCATAACTTGTTCTTTTTTTAAACAAATTACCTAGAATTCCTATACAGGCAGCCATTTTTTAAGTAAAATGAAGTGATGACTCCTTTAGGATGAAAAAACGTGAATAAGAAAGGACTGAGAAACATCGCACGAATTAAACCATTTACATTGTTTCTGCTAGGCTTAGTTGTCAGTTATGGGGCCTTTTTTGCCCAACCTACTGTGACTCACGCAGAAGAAGATATTACCGCGATTGCTAAAAAAATGGGGACGACTCTGAAAGCGGATGGCATTCCCAAAGCAGCCATCGTTGTTGATGCTGATTCAGGAGAAATTCTCTGGTCGCAGCAACCAGATTTAGCGTGGAATCCTGCCAGTATTGCCAAAGTGATGACCATGTACTTGGCCTTTGAAGCAATGGAGCAAGGAAAATTTACAATGGATACGACTGTGACTGCTACGCAAAAAGATGTCGATATTTCTAAAATATACGCCATTAGTAATAACAAAATTACGTTAGGTGTTGCTTATCCAGTCCGTGAACTGTTAAAAATGATTGCTGTCCCCTCTTCTAATGTGGCGACTCTCATGTTGGCAAACTTAATTTCAGGGAACCAACCTACTGACTTTGTTCATTTAATGAATCAAAAAGCGGCTGAACTAGGGATGACAAATACTACCTATTACAACTGCAGTGGGGCGCAAGCAAGTGCCTTTAACGGCCTGTATCAAATGCAAGGAATTGACCCAAATGGCGATAACGTCTCTACAGCTAGAGATTTAGCTTCACTAACCTATCATTTTCTGAAAAATTATCCAGAAATTTTAGAAATCACCAATAAACCAGTGGTGAAAACAATGGTCGGCACGCCTTACGAGGAAACGTTTGAAGCGTACAATTATTCTTTGCCAGGCGCTAAGTATGGCTACCAAGGCGTGGATGGTTTAAAAACAGGCTCTAGTCCAACAGGTGGCTTTAACTATATTGCGACTGTCAAACAAGGGGATTTCCGTTTAATTGAAGTCATTTTAGGCGTTGGTAATTGGCAAAACCAAGATGGTGAATACGAACGTCATGTGGCTGGGAATGCTTTGCTGGACTATGCCTATACGACATACGAACGCAAAAAACTTTTAGACAAAGGGCCACAAACCATTGATCACAAAAAAGTCACTTTGGCTAACGATTTATACGGTGTCGTTCCCAAAGGCAGTCAGCCTACTTTTAAATTAGTAGCAGGGCAGGTGCAAGTCGACACGCCGTTGACATTGTTAAATAGTACTGTTCAAGCGCCTAAAGTGGCTTACCAAGAAGTTAAGCCAAAACAAACAACAGCTGAAGCTGCGGAAGAATCAAACGAACATTCTGGGGATACCACCGTTGCAGAACCGAATCATTTTATTCCCAAATCGATTGCCACAAGTGTTTTAGTCCTTTTCGGGCTGATTTTCTCAGTAATTACCCGTCAGCTTCAAAAACGTTTAGAACGTCAGAAAAAGCACGGCAAAGAAAGCAGTAAAACTGCAGCCATGCGGACAATCTTTTTAAGTGCCGCAGTTCTTTCTTTCCTATGCGCCGTTGGCTTGTTTCTTTTATTCTAATTAAAAAAATACCACCAAGCGTGAAATGCTTGGTGGTATTTTTTATAAGCCCATATTAGAAAGCGTATTGACCACGTTCATCAATTCATCGCGACGACGAACTTGTTTGTCGACAGGGCCGTCAACTTCTTTCACGTCAATGCGAACAACAAAGTGACGATTTAAAGTTACAAACGTGTCTTCGTTAATTTGGATATTTAATTCTGTTTCAGAATAGCTTGCACAAGCATCTTGCCAGACGTCAAATGGTTCTCTGTCTGAAGCGACTTCTGTTTTTACCACAGAACGACCACTTAATTCTTGAAAGGTTACATCATAAAATTTAGTCATTGCTTTCACCTCTGTCATTTATTCGTTACTTCTATATTATAGCGTTTTCTGGAAAAACACGAAACCCTTTTCTCTATTCGACATTTTGAATTTGTTCACGAATCTTTTCTAAGGTTGTTTTCATTTGAACGACACTATTTTTTATTTCAATTGGACTTGATTTCGAACCAATCGTATTGACTTCACGGTTCATTTCTTGAATTAAGAAATCTAGTTCTCGGCCCACTGGTTCTGTTTCATCAAGCAACTGATGCAACTTATCAATATGGATATCCAAACGATCCAATTCTTCATGAATATCGCCTTTTTCCAATAAAATGGCCATTTCTGTTAATAAGCGTGTTTCATCCACTTGGCTCCCTAACCATTCGTTTAATTTCGCTTCAAAACGTTGACGGTATTCTTGTTCAAAAACGCCCACAAACGCTTGCAGTTCTTGAATTGATTGGGTCAACACTGCTACATAGTCAAGCAGGACTTGTTTAATTTGCGTTCCTTCTTGCACACGGCTTTGGTCAAGACTAGCGATGGCTGCTTCAAATGCTTGAACAAGAAATGGTTCAAATGTCTGATCAGCAATTTCTGCTTCCACTATTTCGACAAAATCATTTTGCTTTAGTAAATGGTTGACCGTGTCTCCTGCATCAAACGTTGCTTCCGGATAGTTTTCCTTTAAATGTTGATCTACCGAAGTTAATAATTGATCAATTAAGTCCCACTGCACGCGCACTTCTTTTTGATTGTTGCCGATTTTTTGGAGATTTACATAGACTTCCACACGTCCACGTTTTAACGTGCGTTTGATTACTTGCCGAATCACCAGTTCATAGGCATTCAGTTCCTTTGGCATACGCAATTGAATATCTAAAAACCGCTGGTTGACACTTTTGACTTCGATATCCAATTGATAATTTTCATTTTGAATGGTCTTTTTTCCAAATCCAGTCATACTTTTCATTGACAGGGTGCTCCTTTTACATGGATTTAATTGTTTTGCTTAATTCAGCAAATTCTTCGTTGGTTAAGGTGATGCCTTTACCCATTTTTTCGTGATCAGGGGCCCACTCACGCAAATCAAATTTTGGTGGACGACCATTCCAACTAATTAAATTCAATTCTTTACGCCAGCCACGAGCATTCTCAGATAACACAGCGACTTCTTCTAAAATTTCATATGAAAATTCTTCTTTCATAACATTCACTCCTTGTTAGTATTCCTTAGGTTATTGTACCATCTTTTCCTCGACACTTAAAATACACATCTCTTTTCTATCACCCTGTCTATATAAACATACGCAACTTTTTCAAAAAATCAGTAAAAAAAGCGACAACTGCTCGTTTCAATCGTGTCAGTCACCGCTTCTCTGTCTATTCTTTTTCTGTATAAAGATCCACTACTTCAAAACTTTGGCAAACTAACAGCATGTCGGGATAAAATTGTAGCTGATAGGGGGCCAGTTCTTCTTTAAAGAACCGCACATGCTCTTCATACCAATAATCCAACGTCAAATCTCCTTCACCTTCCGCTTGTGCAAAAGATTCTGAGACCTTATTCATGGGCATAATTTCAACTTTGGTTGTTCGAATAATAGCCAGCGGTTGAGACTGACCATCTAAAATTATGTCGTATTGACCAGCTTTAGGGAGTTGTTCTTCTTCCATTTTATAAATATCTAAAGAAGAACATGTCGCTGTCTTACGACCAGAAACAACCAATTGACCCAAACGATTACCCATCTCAGAAGAGCCATCACCAAACATCCACACATCGGGCATCAACATATCTAATTCATGTTTATCTAAAAAGTTTTGCCAAAACACTTCTACATTTTTTAACATCCTTTGCTCTCCTTTTTATTTTTACTTCATTCACGCAACCTTCTTTCACTAATTATACATAACTGATTGCTTTTCTCCTATACTATTTTTACAAAATGAAAACTAAAATAATGTCAGTAGTATTTGGACAGAAAAAAAAAGAGGACTAAGTAACAAAACTTAGCCCATCTTTTTATTTTGCTTGTCGTTCTTTGATTTTCGTGAATAAAGATTGAACATGCTGGCGTGCCGAAGCTTCATCTTCTTGAAGCATCTTTTCTGATAAAATAAAGGAGCCGCCCACTGCTAATACTTCTTTTGCTTCCACATACTCTATAAAGTTTGTTTCATCAATCCCACCAGTTGGTAAAAATTGAACATCATAAAACGGACCGCTTAAACTTTTAATGGCTTTTAATCCGCCATAAATATCGGCTGGGAAAAATTTAACCACTCGTAAGCCATACGCCAGCGCTCGCTGAATCTCCCCAGGCGTAGCTGTTCCTGGAAAAATAGGCACCTCATTTGCCAGACAAAAATCAATGACTTCTGGAACAATTGCTGGGGAAACAATGAACTGTGCACCGTTCGCTACTGCCTCTTGGGCTTCTTTCAAGGTTCTAACAGTTCCTGCGCCCACAATTAAATTCCCTGAAGCAGCAAGTTGTTTGATGGCAGGCAAGGCCAGCTGACTCCGAAAAGTGACTTCAATAAACGGTAATTCGTTTTCTACTAAGACTGATTCTACTTGTGGCAAATAGCGTAAATCTGTTGCAGTGTATAGTGGTAAAAGTTTACATGTCGCTAATTGTTGATACAGTTGATTTTTTTCAACTTTTGTTTCCATTCTGTCACTTCCTATTTTGTTTGGCTTTGGTTGCTTCGTACAGTCCTTGAATATAGGTCAACCCCATTGCTCGATCGTATAAACCATAACCAGGCATCGCTTTTTCATCCCAAATTGCCCGCCCATGGTCAGGGCGAATAACGCCTTCATACCCTACGTCTACCAGTGCTTGCATTAATTCCGCCATATCTAACGAACCAGCGACACTCGGATGCGCCGTTTCTTCAAAACGATGCTCACCTAAATACTTCACATTGCGGAAATGAACAAAATTAATTCTGTGACCTATTTCACGAATCATAGTAGGCAAATCATTCGTCGGGTCCGCACCGAGGGAACCTGTACAAAATGTAATCCCATTTGCTGGTGAGTCCACCAAGGAAAGGATCCGTTTTAAATCCGCTAAATTTTTAGTGATTCTTGGCAAACCAAAAATTTCCCAAGGTGGATCATCGGGGTGAATCCCCATTTTGATATTTTCTTCTTCGCAGACAGGAATCACACGTTCTAAAAAGTAGCGCAAATTTTCGACCAAATCTTCTTCCGTTACGCCGGCATACATGGCTTTCAATTCTTGAAATTGTTGCAAACGCTCCTCTTCCCAACCTGGTAACCGGAATCCTTTTGACTGACTGTGAATTAATTGATACATGTCTTCTGGCTGCATGTTCTCTACCACAGCTTGATCAAATAACAACGATAAGCTGCCATCTTCATTCTCATACGCCAAGTCCGTTTTAGCCCAACCAAAAATAGGCTTGAAACTGTAGCACACTAAGGAAATTCCACATTTCCCCAAGTTACGTAACGTTTGGCGATAATTATCAATATAGTGGTCTCGTTGATCCGTTCCCGCTTTAATGGCATCATGAATAGCGACACTTTCAATTCCTAAAAATGCTAATCCTTCTTGTTCCACCGATTGTTTAAGTGCCTGAATTTCGGCTACTGTCCAAACATCACCTGGTAGTTTATTTAACAAGGTACCGACAACGCCAGTAATTCCTGGAATCTGTCGAATGTGTTTTAACGGAATGGCATCGCCTGCCGCTCCGTACCATCTAAATCCCCATTTCATTGCTTTCACCCTTTACTACATTCTTAAAAATCATCGTCCTCATCCTCTTCATCCTCAAAGGAAGTCATAGAAATATCCCATGCTTGCACACTTTCTTTGCCTTGCGCAACAATCGCTTGCGCCGCTTCAGCAATCGGTGTGCCTAATAATTGATGGTTTATCGCTTCTAAGACCATTGGTAGGTTGGTACCACTCACCACAAAGATTTTCTTTTGTAGTGCTGGTTCGAGTTCGTTAATCACCAAAACTGCCTGATTGTAAGGACTCGCACTTAATAAGTCAACCATGACCAACACGCCATCCCCTTGTTGGACGTTCTCAATCGCTGTTTTAATTTGTCCGCCTAGTGCTTGGACATCGTCTCCACTATTTAGATTAACGGTTTCGATATTTTCGGTTGCGCCCATAATCACGGTAGCTGCGTCTTTCGCACCGTCACTTAGTGCACCGTGTGTAGCAATCACAATCCCTAACATAAAAGTTCCTCCTTCAATTCAGTGGCTTGAGTCATTACTTCAAACAGTCATGCAATGACTCAAGCGACTGGCCTTTTTTATAAATTAAATTTGCCTAAAACCTCTTTTAAACTAGTTTTTGGTGCAGAAGGCGTTGCTTGGAAATAAATATCTTCTACGCCATACACCTCATGTAGTTCTTTTAATTTTTCAGCATCTTCTTTGTTTAAATAAACTGATTTGGTTACTAATAAATCTTTTTCTGGATTCTTCTGTGCAATACCGCCGATGTTTAACTCCTTCATAGGGACTCCGTGTTTTACTAAGTCATAAATTACAGAGACGGTTTTAGCGATTAAAATACAGTTGTACTCTTTGAATTGGTATTCATCCCAATAAAATTTGGCTTTTTCCGGCGTAATGACAATGGTTTTTTGTCCTGTCCGACTGCCTGCACTTTTGTATAAATCACGCATAAATTTATCCTTTGCCACCACTTCATCGACAACGAAAATGGAATTAACGCCACTTTTTTGAGACAAGGTCACCATCACTTGTCCATGAATTAATCGTTCATCTACTCTTGCTAAATTTACTACGCCCATCTGATTCACGTCCTTTTCTTTTTATAAAATACCGACTGTTGCTAAGACAATTAAGATACCTGTTAACCACAATAATGCTTGCGTAACTTTCAAGCCTTTTTTCGTATAGAACCAATACACGCCCATTACGACAGCTAGCGGCAAGAGTCCTGGGACAATCTGATCAAGGATATCTTGGACCACAAACTCACGGCCAGAAAGTTTAAATTGAAGGGTTGAAGAAACTTTGACATAATTACCAGCTAAAATTCCCATCATGAACAACCCTAAAACAGATAACATTTCAATAGCTTTTTGAATCCCAGCACTTTGCATTAAGCCTGTGGCATTCCGCCCCATTTTAAAGGATTGTCTCGCAAAGAACACACCTAACAGTACTTGATAAAGGGCAAACGCGACAAAGGGGAAAATCGCACCTAATGCGCTACCTTGTTGCGCCCACGGCACCGCAATCGCAATAAAAATATATTGAACCGTACCTGAGTCAATCGCATCACCAATTCCAGCTAACGCGCCCATCAAGCCAGCTTTGGTGTTATACATTAAATCATCTTGCATCATGATTTCGCGGCCTTCATGTTCTTCTTTGGCCCGCTCTTGTTCCATAGAAGCCATCAATCCAGTAATGACCCCGCCGCCCCAACTTAATTGCGTATTGAAAAACAGCAGTTGACGCATATAAGCGGCTTTTAATTGTTCATCGTCTTTATATAATTTCTTTAAAAGTGGCATCATTGCGTACAGTAACGAAGGCGCCAAGTAACGTTCAAAGGAATGGGGAATTTCATTGGCAAAATGCCAACGGAGATAGGCTTTTGTAACATCTTTATTGGTAATTTCTTCTGGTGCTAAATTCGTTGTTTTCGGCACGACTTTTTCTGTTGTTTCCGTCATTTCAGTTCCTCCTTTTTCTTTTAAAACCCGTCATCGTAATCGTCATCATCATCAAAATCAGTGGTGGCACTGGCGGAACCAGCACTTTCTGCTACAGGTTTGCCTTTTTGGACTTGCACAAAAATTAACGCAATAATTACGCCAAAGATGGCATACGTTACCATGGTAATTTCCAATGACTTAAAGACGATACTCATGAAGTATGCAAGGAAAAAGAAAACCAAGAAATCTTTTCGACCAATGACATAGACCGTTGTCGCAATCCCAATTGCGGCTAAACCACCACCGACTACTTCTAACACGTGAATCACAACGGTTCCTTCTAATGCTTTAATAATATCGGCAATGACTGGTGCCCCTAAATAAAGAGCAAAAAAGACTAATGGAACGAATAAAATAAATGAGGCAATCGTTGGATACCAGATAATTGAGCGGGCAATTTTTTTAGAATTTAGTTCAGCCACCGCACGATCGGTATACTTCCCTAAAAACGTGTTAATAAAGAAACGGAATTGATATAAATAACTTCCTAAAAGACCGACAGGAACCGCTACGGCGATAGCCGCTTCCGGCTTCAAATTCCCTAGCAACGCAACTGGCACAGCAATCGCTGCCGCAATTGATGGTTCTGCTGGCATAGAGCCACCTGGTGAAAAAACACCCATGTAAATCATTTGTAATGCTGCGGTGACAATCATCGCTTTCGGGACATCGCCCATCACTAAACCTGCTACTAACCCTGTCATTAAGGGCGAGAAACGCAACGTTAACGTTGCTCCTCCTCCAAGCCATCTGGACATAATTGCTGCCACCCAAAGCGCCATTATCAAACTTTGTAAAACACTTAACGTTTCCATAGTTCCTCCTTCTTATCCTTGGTTTTGGATATACTTTTCTAGCTCTTCAATCCCTTGACGTAAACGTTCTTCCGAAATCTCAATAGGAATTAAATGAACCTTTTCTTTTGAATCAATAAATTGAACCATTGCATCGAGTACTGCTTCTTCTTCTGGGTAAAGGCCCATTTGTCGTAACGACATGGGCAAGTTTAGCTCTTGATAAAAAGGGATTAATGCGTCTATGATGGCCCACCTTTTTTCCAATGCTAATTGATAGAAGATGCCGTAAGCTACTTTTTCGCCATGTAAATAGTCATGACTTTTTGGTAAAAATTTACTCATAGCATCATGCATGGCGTGTGCTGCTGCATTGCGGGCGTATTTGTCGCCAAAGCCGCCGACTAATCCGGAAACGGCGAAAACAATTTCTGAAAGATGGACAAATTCAGGCGTGAGTTTGCCCTCGTCCATCGCTGCTAAGGCTGCTTTTGAGTCCCGCATAATCGCTTCTTGCGAAAGCTTGGCGGTCGCTCCCGCTAATTGTAAAAAGGGTTCCCCTTGCAAATGGGCTTGGCGTAAAATGGTCTCTGATTCATACCATTTCGCTAACGTATCAGCTAAACCAGCGACAAAATAATCACGGGGTGCATCAAGAAGCAACTTAGGATCGGTGATTAAAAACGCAGCTTGGCGAAAGAAATGTTCCGTTTTGCCTTCGGCCGCGCCATTTTCTTGATACATCACAGCTAACGGTGTCCACGGCGCACAGTTACTAGCCAAAGTGGGGACCAAGCCAAAATTCAGATTGTTTAAATGGGCGCTGTAGCCCACTAAATCGGCTAACTTACCGCCGCCGACTCCCAGAAGAAAGTCAATCTGGTGTTCCTTTATTTGCTGTGAAATTTGTTCGGCGCCAAAATAACTACATTCTCCTGTGTAAGTGTGATAGAAGAATTGATACTCTGAATCTGCCAAGAAGGGCAAAAATGGCTGAGCTTTTTCAAAGGATACGGTGCCATGCACCACCAAAATTCGTTGGGCGTGATATTCCTTGAAAAGTGACGGCACCGAAGCTAAGGCGCCTTCGTGGTAACGATAAAATTGCGGTCCAACTTTCACTTTTAAATCAGTTAACATGCTCCTCCTCCTTCTTAACTAACGTAACGACTGACTTCTTGCACTGCCCGTTGAGGTAAAATACCTTGCACCACGTCTTCCACATCTTGCACGCATTTTTCTCCCATCGCTTGCAGGCATTCCCTGGTATAAGCGGAGGTGTGCGGCGTCATTACTACATTTTCAAACGCAAGATAAGGATGATTTTTCCGACCTGGTTCCTCTTCTAAAACATCTGTCCCAAGCCCAGCAATTTTGCCCGATTGTAAGCCGACAATCATGGCTTCTTCATCAATCAAGGCGCCTCGTGCGCTATTGGAAAGATAGACGCCGTCTTTCATCTTGGCAATTTCCGCCGAGCCAATCATGTGATAACTTTCTTCAGTTAAATTGGCACATAAACAAATGATGTCAGCTGAAGCTAGCAACGTATCTAAGTCTACTTTTTTGGCTCCATAACTTTGCAGATAAGTGGCGGATTTATAGGGATCATACGCTAACACGTCACAGCGAAATCCGTTTCGTAACGTCTCAACGACACAACTTCCTGTGTTCCCAACACCAATGACACCCACAGTTTTGTTAAATAACGTCCGACCGACAAAATTCGCTCGTTTTTCCCATTGATCTGCTTTAACGCTGGCATCTGCAGCCACGGTTTGCCGTAAAACAGCTAGTAAATTTGTGACATTGTTTTCCGCCACGGCATCTCGTTCTACTAAAGCGGGTATGATGGAAACAATTGTGTCATGCTGTTTTGCAGCGTCTAAATCGATGTTGTTATACCCAATACCATGGCGAGAAATCAGCAATAATTCATCTTTATGTTCAAAAAATTCTTTCGTGAAAAATGGCGTCACGCTAGCAATAATAATCGTATATCCTTGTAAACATTCCGCTAACTCTTTGCCACCAATTTCACTGTCGACTGTAAAATGCTTCACGGTGCCTATTTTTTCTAAGCGCGTCAAGTGTTCAGGAAAAATTTGACCAAAACTACTGGAATTCACTATGGCAATTTTTTGTTTTTTTAACATGACTAAACTCCTTTACTGACTTTTTACGACTTCATGCCCGCCAAATCCTTGTCGCAAAGAAGCGACCACTTTGTTTGAAAAATGATTTGCTAGCATACTTTCATTTCGAGTAAATAAGGACAACGCTGTCGTTGGGACGGGCATCTCCAAACGCAATGCTTCTTCAATCATCCATTTGGCTTCGCCATTTGCTGCAACTTTCCCTTCTAAATTGGCTAACGTAGGATTTTCTGCAAAAACCTCTTTCGCTAAGCCCATCAAGCGAGCTTCAATAATCGAGCCGTGATTCCACACATCGGCTACTTTCTCCAACGCAAAATCATATTCGGCGGCTTCTAATAAATTGAATCCTTCGCCCATGGCTTGCATCATGACGTACTCAATCCCGTTATGCACCATTTTCAAATAGTGACCAGCTCCTGATTTCCCAGCATAAAGATATCCTTGTTCACAAGCTAAATCTTCAAAAAATGGGGTTAACACTTTGACAGCTTCAGGCGCACCGCCAACCATTAAACACGCTCCTTCCCGCGCTCCTTTGATGCCACCAGAAGTACCACAATCAATAAAATAAATTCCTTTTTCCTTAGCAAGCTGAGCATTCGCGACACTATCATGAAAATTTGAATTGCCACTATCCACAATGATATCCTCTGGTGCTAATTGCTCTACCAATTCTGCCACTAATTGATTGGTAATCTGACCAGCGGGGGTACTTAAAAAAATCACCTTCCTTTTGTTAAGCGCTTTCAATAATTCTGACAACGAATCTACAACGGAAAGCCCCTGTTCTCTAGCAGTCGCTCTTGCTTCCTTTGTCACATCAAAGCCAATAATGGGCCAGCCTTGTTCGTGAACATTTAATGCCATGTTCAAACCCATTTTCCCAAGTCCAATAAAGCCAATGTCCATTTTTCTTTCACCTGCCTCTTTTGATACTTCAATCATAAAGGATAAAAAAATAATGTAAACGATTACACTAATTAAAAAATATTTTTTATTTTTTAGCAAAAATCTTGCCTACTCAAAAGGTAAAACGTTTTTATTTTTAAGGAGCTTTCATACAAAAAACACAAGTAAATCTCTTGGTATCACGTTCTTTTTACTGGCTACTTTCTTTAGTTGTGAGAAGTCTTTTCAAGACCCCTTCATTTTTCAGAAAAAAGATTATTTATTTTTTTTGGCTTTTTTTAAAGAATTTCTTTTTTGTGGAGAAAAAGAGAAATTGTATTTGTCCTCTTTTTCCACTATAATCAGTCTATACCAACAATGAAAAGGCATTCATTCTATTTTAAAAAATAAGATTGGAGGAACGTGTTAATGAAAAACCACTATTTGGATCAACGGATTCGGATCAAAAAACCGAATTTGAGCCTCACAGAAAAGAAAATTTCCGATTACTTTGTTCATTCTGAATCATTATTGACACAAATGACGTTAGAAAGTCTTGCCAACGAAATTGGCGTCTCCCAATCTTCCGTGTATCAATTTGTAAAAAAGATTGGCTATTCTGGGTTCCAAGAATTTAAAATTGATATCGCCAGAAATTCTAATTATCAGCCGACTTTTCAAAACGTCAATAGCGTGAATGGCGCCGATGATATTTCACCAGATGATGATAGTATTACGATTGCTAAAAAAGTCTTACAAGCCAATATTTATTCCCTCAGTAACGCCACACAGTTCTTAACAAAAGAGCTGTTAGATAACGTGTTGGCTTTGATGTACTCTGCCAAAACGCTTCATTTTTTTGGGCAAGGCGGCTCCTCGATTGTGGCTTTTGATAGTTTCCATAAATTCATTCGGACTAACTATCGGTGCAACTACATTTTTGATTACCACATGCAGTTAAGTTTTGTCACAAAATTAACCAGTGAAGATTGTGTGTTTATTTTTTCCCATTCAGGCAAAACCAAAGAATCAATCAACCTAGCACGACAAGTTAAAAAAACCAACGCAAAAATGATTACGTTAACTGGTAACAGCGGTTCAGAGTTGGCAGGCTTGTCCGACGAAGCAATTATTGTCGTCACCGAAGAAGGCTTGTTTCGTGCGGAATCCTTGGCTTCACGGATTAGTTACTTAACGGTAATGGATATTTTATACACAAATACTATGTATCACAATTTTGATCAAAATGCCGATTCCTTGAAAAAAATCCGTGATAACATTAGCACGACTAAGACAGATCCGCATTATTTGTCGTAAAGGAAAGTCGGTGACAAAAATTGGCTACCGCTTAACTAGTATCTCACATTGAAATACTAATTAAGCGGCAGCCAATTGTTAAAATATCTAGTTTCAATTAAAACGGAATTGTATTATATTTGCCCTTTAAAACTTCTGACCATTTTTCTATTTACCACCGAAATCGCCATACACATTTCCTTCTGCATCAGATAGACGTTTTCCTTTATCAACTTTTTTAAACGTTATTGTGTTCGTTTTCTTGTCCAACTGACCAGTAATTTCATAACTATCTCTATTTTCTTTTATTTTAATATTTTGATACACCTCTTTTTCTGCTCTACTTGTTTTTAGTGTGTCTTCATTATTTGGATTAACCAAATATTCTTTTTCAAACGTCATGGTTTTATCCTTATTAAAAAAAATTGAACCTTTTGTTAGGTCTTCTTCCTGTTCAGTGATCGTGGTAAGTATTAATGGAAACGAATTGTTATCTAAAAGATGTCCGCTTTCTTTTTCATTATGACTACACCCCGTTAAAAATATGAACAAAATAATACAACAAAGATACCCGATTTTTTTCATAATTATCTCCTCCTGTTCCATTCCATAGCGCTGAAAAGCTATCGGTCATTAAAGCAGTGTACCCTTCCTTGTTCCCTTTAAACAAGCACAGTTTATTTGCCTATTCAAGCAGGAATACTATAAAAGAAAAAACGCTTGGCACAAGCCAAGCGTTTTGATTCTCTCTTTACATCGAACCTTTAAAAACATCTTTATTCTTAGCAAAATAATCAACACCAGAGTAAATGGTGAAAATCAAGCAGGCATATAGCATGATTTGATCTAGTGGTAGATGGAGTGCTGAAAATGGAATGTTGTTAATGAATAGTAAAATAATTGCAACCATTTGGGTAGCTGTTTTTACTTTTCCTGGCCAAGCTGCTGCCATTACTTCGCCATGTTCGACTAATAACAACCGTAAACCAGTTACTGCCAATTCACGACAAACAATAATTGCTACAATCCAAGCGGGTACTTTGCCTTGACCAACTAAGACGATAAAAGCGGTCATCACTAGCATTTTGTCCGCTAATGGGTCCGCAAATTTTCCGAAGTTCGTCACCAAGCCTTGCGCACGGGCAATTTTGCCATCCAACCAGTCTGTAAAACTAGCAACTGCAAAAATAATCGCGCCCACTAATTGGGTAACGGCTAACGTTGTGTCGCCAAAACTAATCGTTCCCCAGTCCATTGGCACTGACACAATAATAATAAAAATCGGAATCATAAATATTCTTAAAACTGTTAATTTATTTGGTAAATTCACTTCAATTGCCCCTTCCTTCTCCTGTTCTATTTTACGTTATCTTGCTGGCAGTGTCACGAAAAAAAGAAAAGAATCTGGAATAATTGCCGTTTGACCGTTTATTCAGAAATATTCTTGCCTTTTTTTAAAAAGAGCTGGTAATAGCCTAAACCGAAATTAATCATTCCAATCAATGTGATACTGTCTAAAAATTTAGAACCATAGATAAAGTAGAAATACAGTTGTAAGCCAACAATTAAGAAGCCTATGACCAAAAGAGCGATTGAAAATATGGTGATAAGATTAAATTTTTTATTAACTATTTTAAGCATTGATATCCCCTTCTCTCTTGAATTATTATTGTCGTCTTTTTTAACTATTCGCTGTTAATTATAAAAAGAAAAGAATCTGGAATAATTGCCGTTTGACGGTTTTTCCAGATTCTTCTTACATCATTTCTAACGATACGTAATCCCTAATGTAACATCCTTACGAATTAAAACTGGCGTTTTTTCCAGTGTTAAATCGGCGCCATCGACTTGGATGGCGACGTTATTTGAGGCGCCTAGAATCAGTGTTGCATTGGCGGCATTTGCAGGTAAAGCTGTTGTTTGGGTCTCTCCTGCTTGCAGGGTGTGTTGGTACGTATAGTTGCCATCGACCATCACGCCAATCCAGCAAGAGCCTTCAGTCCCTTTAAAGGTAATGTTGATTGGACTATTCGCATCTTTAACCGTTGCAGTTACTTGATTGTTGGCATCACTCACCACAGCCACAGCTGTTTTCTTCTCTGGTTCGCTTGAAGAAGACGGCGGTGTACTACTTTGTGTGCTACTTTCTGGGGCTTGACTTGATTCTTTGGGTTTTTCTACACTGGCACTAGTTGCCGGTGTTTGAATAATCGGTTCGGCTTTTTGATCTTGCCACATAATATACAGCACCACGACCGCAATGGCTAAACCAATTAACGAAAAGGCAATGGCTGGTAAGTTCCGCAGTAACCAACTGGATTGCTTTTCTTCGTCATGCAATTGCTTACGTGATCCTTCAAGCTCTTCATACACTGGCTTGGGTTCTTCGACAATTGCTGGCTCTTTGCCATCATAGATATCTACCAATTGATTGCCATCTAAGCCGACCGCACTTGCATATTGGCGGATAAACGCCCGCACATAAAAGGTGCCTGGTAAGGACTCAAAATCGTTTTGTTCAATAATTTCTAAATATCTTTTTTGAATTTTTGTCATTTGTTGCAGTTCATCAATTGAGATGTTCTTCTGCAATCTTGCTTCTTTTAGTGTTTCTCCAATATTTACGCTGGCCACTCGTCCATCTTCTCCAGTCTATTTTGTTAATTTATCGATTGTCTCATCAGTCTTTTTCAATTGCCAAGGAAAACATTCCCGTCCTTTAAGAATACCACAAAAGAAGCCAACTGAGGATAACAAAATTGAAAGATTTCAAAGATTTTTCTTTTTCTTAAACAGTTGGTTTATTGCTCGGTTTCTCCTTTAGGATACATGTAGAAACGGCTCAATCCTTCTTCACGAATAAAGGTCTCTGCTACTTGGCGGACGTCGGCTAATTGAATGCTTTCAATGACTTCAATCTTATCAAACAGCGTGGTTTCCCCAAACAATGATTGTGAAAATTGGTTGGCGATATACTCTAAAGAGTTTAAGGATTGGAAATATTTACCAATCATTTTTTTCTTCAATAAGGACAAATTTTCTTCCGTTAATTCTGGACTTGTTGTGGCAGATAATAAAATAGCTTCAATTCGTTCTGCTAAGACTTCTGGTTGCTCACTATCGCCGCCAATATCCGCAAAATGGAAACTGCGATCTAAATTAAAGTCATAACTAAAACTATCATCTAACAAGCCTTCATCATAAAGAGCCAAATAGTTTTGAGAGGTATTACCAAACAATAATTGTAACAACAAATTCACGGTGACTTGATATTTCATTAAGTCACGACCCGTTGTTGGCACTTCATCTAAGCCTTTCAAACCAACAAGCACTTTTGCCCGTGTGACCGCCATTTCAATGGCGCTCTCTTTGACAATGTCAGCAGCTGTTTCTTCAGGAAAATGCCGACGAATAGGTTGGGCGGCAGGAAACTCTTTCGCCGCTTGGTTTTCACGAATGAAGGCCATTAACGCTTCAGGGTCCATTTTCCCTACCACGAATAAGGTCATATTACTTGGATGATAAAACGTATTGTAACATGTATACAAATCCTCTGCGGTAATCTCCGCAATACTTGCCACTGTGCCGGCAATATCAATGTGCAATGGATGTTTCGGATAAAGGTTGCCTAAAATCCCAAAGAACAAGCGCCAGTTAGGATCATCTAAATACATTTGAATTTCTTGTCCGATGATGCCTTTTTCTTTTTCGACCGTTTCCTTCGTGAAATACGGCGATTGCACAAAATCAAGCAACGTTTCTAGATTTTGTGTCACTTGATCCGTCGTTGAAAACAAATAACTCGTTTTCGTAAAACTGGTAAAGGCATTCGCTGAAGCCCCTTGTTGCCCAAATTTTTGGAAGACATCGCCATCTTCTTTTTCAAACATTTTATGTTCTAAAAAGTGGGCGATTCCGTCAGGTACTTCAATCATTTCCTCTTGACCAATTGGCACGAACGTGTTGTCAATGGAACCATAATCGGTCGTAAACAAGCCATACGTTTTTTGGAAATCATTTTTCGGTAATAGGTAAACCTTTAAACCATTTTCCAGTGTTTCTGTATACAATGTTTCTTTAATTTGTGCATAGTCTTTTTTAATCATTTTCCGTTTCTCCTTCCAAAAAGAAGATCGCTTGAAGTTCCAAGCGCTTGGCTACTTCTTGGATTTCTGGAATAGTCACGGCATTAATCCGCGCAATCCATTCCTCCGCCGTCAGCATCGTCTGCGGCATTAATTCGTTCAAGTATTCTTTTTCCAGCCACGCGCCTGCATTATCTAACGCTAAGATATACTGATTTTTTAGCATTGCTTTCGTTTGTTCAATTTCTAATTCGCTAATCTTACCTAAGCGAATATTTTCCAATTCTGTCGAAATCAAACGCAAGACCTGATTCCGATTTTTGCCATCGATCCCTGTTTGAACCGTCATGAAGCCACGGAAGGTGTCGATACTACTAGAAGCATAATACGCTAAATGCTCTTTTTCACGGACATTCATAAATAATTTAGAATGCGGGAAACCGCCAAAAATTCCATTAAACACTTGCAACGCAAAATAATAGCTATCGCCATAATAAATATCCGTGTTGTAAGCCAAGTTTAATTTCGATTGGGCTAACACCTCACGCTCGGTCCGCTCTTCAATCACGTTGCGAATCGATTGATTGTAGAAAATCGCGGCTTTGCCTTCTTCACGAGGCGTAAACGGTAATTGCTTGAATAACGGCACTAGCTCCGCCTCATTGACATCGCCTAAAACAAAAATATCCACTTGATCTTCCGCCAGCATTTTTTGATAATATGCCGCTAATGACGCCGCAGTTTCCTCAGCTAACGCCGCAACGGTCCCGAAACTAGGGATTTTTTGATCCTCCGATTGATTAAAATAGACACTTTGAAGCGCCAAAGAGGCATAGGTTTGCTTATCCTCCACAATACTTTCCAAGTACGCTTTCAAGTTCTCTTTCTCCCGTTGGAAGGTTTCTGCCTCGAATTGGCCCGCTTGAATGTTGGGGGCAAAAATAATTTCCTTCAAAAAGTCCACCGCTTCGGCAAGCACCTGACTATCCTGTAAATAATGATCATTGACAATGTTCATAGAAATATTAAACCAGTGTTGATTGCCTTTTTTGGAAACGCCAATCCCAAAGCTGGCGCCGTAAAGCTCCGCCAAACGCTCACTTAACTTGACTTGATTCGGGTAATTCAAGCTGTTGGTTTCCATCAAACTGGACAACAGCGTTCTTTTTGTAATGGTTTCATGATTTAATCGTGTATTAAAGCGGACTAAAAGACGCACCGTTTTATATTTTTCTGTAGGAATGACGTGTAAATTCACGCCTTTAACTAATTGAACAGACATTGCCGCATCGCTCCTTCATTTGCTTCATCTTACCTAAAGAATGCTGTGAAATATATGTATCGCGTAAATTCTAAAGCATTTTTTAATGTTTTTTCCAATAGCTCCATTATAACACAGCTTCAGGTGCTTTCTGAATGATAAGAGTTTTTCAGTTCAAATTTTCAAGAAGATTCGGTATACTGTTTTTAAAGTGAGGAGGGAAAAAAGAATGATTAAAGAATTTAAAGAGTTTATCATGCGCGGGAGTGTCTTAGACCTAGCCGTTGGTGTTGTCATTGGTAGCGCGTTTACAGCGATTGTGACACAAGTGGTGGAAGGCTTGATTACCCCGTTAATTAGTCTAATTTTTGTCTTGACGACTGGGAAAAAGAGTGCCGACGATGCATTGGGTGCCCTTGTTTATAAAGTCGAAGGCGTTGAATTCAATATTGGTAGCGTGATTAGTGCACTTATTACATTTTTAATTACGGCCTTCGTCCTCTTCTTGATTGTCAAAGCAGCTAACAAAATGAAAAACCGTGGCAAAAAAGAAGAAGCGGCAGAAGAAGAAGTGGTACCAACGAGCGAAGATTACTTAAAAGAAATTCGCGACTTATTAGCGGCGCAAACACCGCCTGCTGAAACTGTCAAAACAGATAGCACCTTCACAGAGAAATAAGCAAAAAGTCATCCTGAAGGGATGACTTTTTTGTTTGGTCTTAGATAGATGGTCCTGCCACGAGGTTCCAGGTGATGTTACCTGTGTAGTTCCCGGCTTTGATATTGTAAGCTGTAGTTGTGATGTTTAAAGCTGTCTCAAACATTGAAAAATGCCACAAGCCTTGCCCTTTTCCTGCCGTGGCATTCGCAAAAAGTGCGGCATCTCCGCCTAAAGGAATTGAAAAAGATTTTGCATTCACAATTTCAGGTTTGGACACTGGGTCGACAAGACTAGAGGATTGAGCATCATACGTTTTAGTTTCCTCATTATAAATTAATGGATACAAATTAATTCCACTAGTTGTGATACTGCCTTCTAAATTCTCATTACCTAGCTTCATGCCCGTGGATTGAGCAGTCACATGCCAGCCTTCTTTGGTTCCTCGTATATCGCCTACACCCACGCTTTCTGTATATATGGTTCCGCTACTCTCTTTATCTGCTTTATTAGGAATCGGTTTAGTTAAATCATCCGAAATCGATAATTTGCCAAAATCAAATTCTCTAGGAATAAATAGTAAATCAAAGTTGCTATTTGTAGCATCTGGATCAGGTCTTACTGCATTCGGAATCCCGCCACCATCTGGCAACGTTCCCCCACCAAACTCCACCTGCACTGGCGTATTCCCAGTGGTCACAGCCTGTGCCGAAAGCGGTGCTAAACTAGCACCAACCACTGCGCTACTTACCAACAAACTTGCGAGTAATTTCTTTTTCATTTTACATACCTCTCTTTTTTTTATTGATTGTTTGATAACGGACGGAAGAACATTTAAACAGCTCTTCCGTCCGCTATTGTTTACCTGTTTATGTTTAAATTGATGGTCCTGCGACAAGATTCCAGGTGATATTGCCTGTGTAGGTCCCTGCTTTAAGTTGTTGGTAAGGGGTCGTAATGTTTAACCTTTGGGACATCATGTAAGAATTCCACAACCCTTGGCCTTTTCCGCTCACTGCATTCCCCACTAATGTGGCACCACTGCCAATTGTAATACTGCTGGTAGCTGGAAACTCAGGTGCAACGGGACTGTTACTACTTGTACCCGATGCTTTAAAGCTATTATCTACTTCATCATAATACAATACATAACCTGCTTGGCTAAAAGAAACAACACCTGTTAATTTATCTTCCCCGTTTGTCATTTCAAGAATCGTTGCAGTAACGTGCCAGCCTTCCTTCGTTCCTCTTAAGTCACCAACTCCATAATTAGCATAAGATGATGATTTGATAGAAGATAAATCACCAGAGATAGCTGTTTTATCAAATGAAATATTGACAGGTATATAAAGTAAATCAAAATCACTGTTTGTAGCATCTGGGTCAGGTCTTACTGTATTTGTAACACCGTCTCCATCTGGCAACGCCCCCCCACCAAACTCCACCTGCACTGGCGTATTCCCAGTCGTCACAGCCTGTGCCGAAAGCGGTGCCAAACTAGCACCAATCACTGCGCTACCAACCAACAAACTTGCGAATAATTTCTTTTTCATTTTACATACCTCTCTTTTTTTATTGATTGTTTGATAACGGACGGAAGAACATTTAAACAGCTCTTCCGTCCGCTATTGTTTACCTGTTTACGTTTAAATTGCTGGTCCTGCGACAAGATTCCAGGTGACATTTCCTGTATACGCGCCTTTTTTCAGTTGTTGCATTGGGGTTGTTACATTTAACGTTAAGTTATCTAAACGACCTGACCAAGTCCCTTGTCCTTTTCCTAGAGGGGCGTTAATTAAAGTCGTAGCGCCGCCACCAATCTTAAGGCTCGCACCGTTAAAGCTAGGGGCCGTTGGATCATTGGCGATATTCATGCCATTCAGAGTGTTGAAGCCCCCGTAAGAACTCGTACTTTCATTGAATATGGCATAGTATGGTGTCATCCCAAAAGTAATCTGTCCATCTAATGTATCTGTGCCATTGCTCATGCTCACTACTTCGCCAGTGACATGCCAACCTTCTTTGGTTCCGCGGACATCACCCACCATGATCGATTTTGGCTTAGTTGAAATGGGCTTAATGGCGGTTAAATCTTCGCCAATTTTTACTGGAGAAAAGTCAAAAATTTTCGGAATGGCTAATAAGTCAAAATTCGTATTCGGTTTCGTCGGATCGGGATCTACGATTGCGCCAGTATCATCTCCCTGATCTGCTAATTTCCCCCCATCAAATTCTACTTGGACTGGTGTATTTCCTGTTGTGACAGCCTGTGCCGAAAGAGGCACCAAGTTTGCCCCAACGACTGCACTACCAACGAGTAAGCTTGCAAATAATTTCTTTTTCATCTATGTATGCCTCCTTTGTTCAAGAATTTCCAGAATGCGTTTCTGAAGCTATGGCCTTAATTATACAAGATTCCCCTGCATCTGTGATTTTAAATATTTAACCGTGCATAGAAAAAATCAACAATTCTTTTGATATCAACGATATCCCTTGGTTTTAAACATAAATTTCAACACTTTTCGACATTCGAAAGTGTTATTTAATGATTTTCACGGTAAAATCGATTAATAAACAGCAAGAAAACGTCAAAAAGTAAGGGTTCGACTCTTACTTTTTGACGTTTTCTTTTAAAATCTTATAAATTTATCCGCGATTTCGGCGAAAAAATCGTCAATTTCCATTTAATGACAGCCATTTTTGCATTTGCTAGTCGCCAAGACTTACAACTTGCGACGACGGGCGAATTCCACAAACTTAAATTTGTTTAAGCGGTGACGGGATTCCGTATAGCCAAAACAGCGCGTATCTTCCAAGTTCATAATACTGCGGACCACGACGACATGATTGCCTTCGACTTCACCAATCAGCTGCTTGTCCATTTCTGTGAGCGGTTCCACGGTAATCTCTTTCTGGGCATAACTAATCGCCAAGCCAAGGTCGTTTTCCAAATAATCGAAAATCGAATCTTCGGCACGGTGCTTCGGCAGTTCTGGGACAATCTCTTTAATCAAGTAGTCAATATCTAAAATATCGACTTCCCCTTCAATCTCCCGTTGCCGGACTAAGCGCCACACAGGGGCCCCTTCTGTCCAACCAGTCAACTGAGCCAAGTTGCGCTCCACAGGAATTTCTTCTAAGGAAACTACATGAGTATGACTTTCAATATGTTGCGTTTGTTGTAACTCCTTGTAACTGGTCACTCCTGAAATAGGGAAATTAAATTTTTTAAAGTTTAAGACAATCGAGCCTTTGCCTTGTTTTTTCTGAATGTAGCCAGCGTTAATCAGTAAATTCAAGGCTTTCCGAATTGTTTCACGGGAAACATTGTAGGTTTCCACTAATTGATTTTCACTAGGTAATAAATCGCCTGGCTGATAGTCGCCTTGGACAATTTGTTGTTCTAATTCTAAAAATATGTCATGAAACTTGTTCATGCCGATCCTCCTCTACCAACAATTTCTTTTCTAAAAGCATAGCATATTCCCTCCGAAAAACCTAGAGCTGGTCAGAAAAATCCCCCGCACTTTCTGCCTTGCTTACGCACTGACTCCCCCAGCTAAACCACTGCTTGAACGCCTTTTTTTCGGAACCAGCGCAGTCTGTTACAGCCCCCTTCTGGAAAACTTTTCCCAAGAATCTAGGGAAAATCCTTGTAATTCTGATTCGTTCATACTATACTGTAGTCAAACACAACATGTCTATACAAGTTTACGAGGAGGCGCCAAACATGACTATTTTAGAATTAACATTCGCAACGAACCAACTAACGACGACTTTTTTTAACCATAAATTGGAACCGCTTCACCAAAAAACGTTCCCTTTCGAAGCCTTGACTATCGAAGAAACGGTTCCTGAACTGTGCCAATTGATTTTGGCAGAGGCGGCGCCGATTCTGGGGGGGATTGTGGCTGATTTCCCAGCGGACTTCTTTTCCCCAGAGGAAACGTTGGCGCTAGTTCCGCAAGCGGTGATTCAAGCGTTCGCAGAACAGTTAAACACGCCACTTTTAACGGCAGCCGAACAAGCGGCGACACCGAATTTGCTGGAAGCATTTGAAGAAAAACGGCAGTATCTGGCTTGGCATTTGGACTATTATGGCTACGTGCCTGGGAAAAATGAATATGCGGTGGAGTCCCTATTAACTGTCGGCAATGGCTTTTTAGGCTTGCGCGGCACAATCCCTGAGATGTCGATTTCTGATGATCATTATCCAGCGACCTACATTGCGGGGCTTTATAATACAGCGGCTTCGGAAGTTGCGGGTCAAGTAGTGGAAAATGAAGATTTCGTCAATGCTCCTGATAACCAACACATCGCTTTAAAAATTGGCGATGCCACTGACTGGTTAACGATTTCTCCAGACACACTACAACAATTACATCGTCAATTGAACTTGAAAACAGGGTTGTTTGTCGCAGAAATGATTTTGAAAGATGCGGACAATCAGCAAATTAAATTAACGACGAAAAAAATCGCCAATATGGCACAGCCGAATGACTATCATCTGCAATATACATTTGAGCCGTTAAACTTTTCAGCCCCGATTACTTTGAAAACCGTCACTGATGGCAGTGTCTACAACTATAACGTGGCGCGGTATCGTAACTTAACAGCCAAACATTTTCAGGTGACAGCATTAAGCGCGCAGGAAAACAAAACCGTGATTGAGGTTTGTACCAATCAATCCAACTTGAGCGTCCGAGAAACGGCCTTGATAACCGGTGATTTTTTTGAAAAAGAAGCGATTACGATTCAAGAAGAAGCGGAAAAAATCGCCCAAGTGGTGACCGTGATGGCGCACCAAGGAACGCGCTATACGCTAGAAAAACAAGTCTATGTGCAAGCCAGCCACGCCGAACAAAGTTGGCAGGTACCATTTACGCCGAAGGACTCTTTTGCGGCCGCCGCTCAGGAAAGCGCCCGCGCTTGGCAAACCCTTTGGCAACAAGCCAACATTACTGTGACAGGCGATTTGATGTCTCAAAAACTTTTACGGATTCACAGTTATCACTTGCTGGCTTCGGCTTCGCCTTTTAGTAACCAAGCGCAAGCATTGGACGTCTCGATTACCGCCCGAGGCTTGCACGGTGAAGCGTATCGTGGACATATTTTCTGGGATGAAATTTTTATTTTACCTTTTTATATTCAACATTATCCTGACACGGCGAAACAATTGTTGCTGTATCGCTACCATCGATTAGAGAAGGCGAAGGAAAATGCGGCGGCCAGCCAGTATCGTGGCGCAATGTATCCGTGGCAATCAGGACGTGATGGGCGGGAAACCACGCAAAAACTTCACTTAAATCCGTTGAATGGACATTGGGGCGAGGATCATAGTATTTTGCAACGGCATGTGTCCTTGGCGATTGCTTACAATGCTTGGTTGTATTGGCATAGTACACAGGATCATGAATTTATGAAACAATATGGCGGCGAAATGTTGTTAGAAATCGCTCAATTTTGGAACAGCGCTGCGACGTTAGATGACGCAACAGGACGGTTCTTTATTGATAAAGTGATGGGACCTGATGAATTTCACGAGGGCTATCCAGACCAAGCGGAAAGCGGCTTGAAAAACAACGCCTATACGAATTTGATGGTGGTTTGGCTATTCGAAGAATTAACCAACATTTTGGCACTTTTCTCTGAGGAAGAACAGGCACAACTTTTTGCCAAAACTCAGACCACTTCGGGTGATCTAGCCCGCATGCAGCAAATTCAAAATTCACTGGAAATTGAAGTTAATTCTGACGGCATTATTGCGCAATATGAAGGGTATTTCGGCTTAAAAGAGATTGACTGGGCAGCGATGAAAGAGAAATACGGCAATATTTACCGCATGGATCGAATTTTAAAAGCCGAAGGAGAATCTCCCGATGATTACAAAGTGGCGAAACAAGCCGACACGTTAATGTTGTTCTACAACTTAGACAAAACTCGGGTGGATCAAATTTTAGAAGATTTAGGGTATCAATTGCCTGCGGATTATTTGGAAAAAAATCTTTTGTATTATCTAAAACGGACGTCTCATGGTTCGACTTTGTCACGAATTGTTCATGCTCAATTGGCAGAAATGGCGCAATTCCATGAGCTATCTTGGCAACTTTATCAAGAAGCGTTGTATTCCGATTATCGTGACATTCAAGGTGGCACAACCGCTGAAGGGATTCATACAGGGGTCATGGCTGCGACGATCCACGTTACTTTAGCGACGTATGCAGGCGTTGACACGCGCCAAAACGAGTTATCAATTTGTCCAAACTTACCTGAACATTGGCAATCGCTGGCCTTCCAGTTTATTCATCAAGGCGTGACGTATCAATTTTCATTAACACAAACCAGTGTCACGATTACAGCAGATAAAGACACACAATTATTGGTTCAGGGCGCGTTAATTCCGTTAACCGCCGAACGACCAAAAGAAGTACATTATCAATAAAGGAGCGAACCACAATGACGATTGGATTTATTTTTGATTTGGATGGTGTCATTACTGACACCGCCAAATTTCATTATCAAGCTTGGAAAGCGTTGGCCGATTCGCTAGGTATCCCCATTGACGAAACCTTCAACGAAACATTAAAAGGCATTAGTCGGATGGATTCCTTGGACCGCATTTTAGCCCATGGCCACCGTGAAAATGCGTTTACTCCAGCAGAAAAAGAAGCCTTAGCTCAGCAAAAAAATGACCACTACGTTCAATTATTAGAACATTTAACGACAGAAGATGTTTTACCTGGTGTCGTGCCATTGCTACAGCAAGCCCAAGCACGTCACATTCCCTGTGCCGTGGCTTCAGCTTCAAAAAACGCACCCCTGATTTTGGAAAAATTAGGCGTGCGCGCGTACTTCGCCACAATTGTCGATCCCGACTCGTTAAGCAAAGGCAAACCTGATCCTGAAATCTTTTTAGCCGCCGCTGACAGTATTGGCGTGCTACCGCAAAACGCCATTGGCTTTGAAGATGCACAATCAGGCATTGACGGCTTGAAAGCCGCGGGCATCTATGCCGTCGGCTTGTCGGCCAGCCAACCCTTACTCGGAGCCGACATACAAGTCTCTGAAATGACTGAACTAAGCGTTGATGTAATGCTCAATCGCTAAAGAAGGACAAGAACCTTTAGCAGCAGGCACCTCTTTAGTGTAGAGCCGTTTAAGACGGTGACCGATTTTGTTACAAAAAATAACCGTACTCGATCAAAGTTGACGGTTATTTTTTATTGTCATTTTTAACAGCTTTTAGGATTTCACGGATTAACGATAAATTTATTCGTACTTTTCGGGAAAATGTGCTATAATAAAAATGAAAAGAGAGATATGCTTCAACATACCTCTCTGATGCAGAGCCGTTTAAGACGGTGACCATGTTAATTATTTAAAAATAACCGTGCTTGGTCAAAGTTGACGGTTATTTTTTATTGTCATTTTTAAGCAATTTCACAATCAGCACAATCAAAGCAATGGTAAACATACCAAACCCTAGGATCGTCTGAATTGTTTCATATGCTGACAACAGGCCTCTCCTTTCCGTAAATTTTGGAAGTACGCTCATACGCACCACCTCACTTTCAGATTAGATGGCCACCGCCATAACTTCTCTACACTTAGATTATACCATGTAAAACTAAAAAATAATTAGTTTCAAATATATTTTTTTAGGAAAATGTGCTATAATGAAAACGAAAAGAGAGATATGCTTCAACATACCTCTCTGATGCAGAGCCGTTTAAGACGGTGACCGATTTTGTTACAAAAAATAACCGTACCGATCAAAGTTGACGGTTATTTTTTATTGTCATTTTTAACAGCTTTTTAGTTTCCAAGGATCAATACTTTACTATTAGCAACGAAGTTCATGGTACTTTGTGCTTGTCTCCACGTTCATTTCTTTTGCTTATTGTTTAAATCCTACTAACGGAAAAATGAAATCAACGAATTTTATCCCCGCATAAAAACATAGGGCAAACATCAAAATCTTAATTAAGATTTTGACAATTGGTCGTTCAGTTATCTTTTTCATTTGTATACTCCTTTCCAATATTTTTAAAGCTTCAACATTTTTAATCTTTTTGACATCTATATTTTATCTAATTATAATAAAAGTCACAATAGAGGAAGCATCATTTTTTCATTTCCTTTTTATTCCTTGATTAGTAGTTCAATTTGTAAACATATCATTCTGACAAAATAGAAAAGGGGGTTGTTATAGTATCGAAACAAAATTATCTACAAAGAAAAAAACACTTCTTTATCTCCTGTTCACTTTTTTGACAGCCCTACCCAGCATAGAAGCATTAACTGGAATGAGCTTAATAGCTATAAAAAATAACGAAAAAACCTTGATTATCTTTGATAGTATACTATCTTTAATTATTATTATCGTGCTGTCAGTTTTCTATAAAAAAATAGTAAAGAAAAAAAAGCAAGCTATCTTTAAAAGTCTATTACTAGCTATTGGCATGTTCTTATTTTCTATTATTCTAAATTTACTTTTCTCACGCATTCCTACTCCAGAAAATCAACATTATATTAATGAAGTCCGAAATGTAGCACCTGTTTTAATGGCCCTTCATACTAGACTCTTTTCACCTATAATAGAAGAACTCCTGACTCGCGGCATTTTTATGAACTTATTTTTTATAAAAAACACCTCTCGAAGTGTCTTATGTAAAATATTTTTTTCTGGTCTTTTTTTTGGTCTTAGCCATGGACTATTACCATCAATTTCCATGCTTTTTTATTGTGGAATGGGCTGGGTTTTAGCCTCTACCTATTATTTCTGTAATAACAATCTCACGTATCCTCTTGCGATTCATTTGCTATTAAATAATTTATAATACACAAAAAAAACGCCCACATCAGAAAAATGATGTGGGCGGTTTTTTGTAATTATTTATTTTTTGTTTCAAATAACGGACTAACTGGTTTGTTTTCGTGGATACGTTTAATCGCATCTCCGATTAATTCACCAACGCTGACTTCGTCAATTTTAGCAATTTTACGATCATCAGATAGGTAAATAGAGTCTGTTACAACTAAGCGTTCAATTGCTGAATCTTCAATACGTTGTAAGGCTGGTCCTGATAAAACGGGATGTGTACAAGAAGCGTAAACGTCTTTTGCTCCAGCTTCTTTCAATGCGTTTGCAGCAAGAGAAATTGTCCCCGCTGTGTCAATCATGTCATCAATTAAGACACATGTTTTGCCTTCCACATGACCAATGATATTCATTACTTCTGCTACGTTCGCTTTTGGACGACGTTTGTCAATGATCGCAATTGGTGCTTTTAAGAATTCTGCCAATTTACGCGCACGCGTTACACCACCATGGTCAGGGGAAACAACAACGACGTCATCGCCTTGAATGCCGTGTTCGATGAAGTAATCGGCAATTAATGGTGCACCCATCAAATGATCCACTGGAATATCAAAGAATCCTTGAATTTGGACCGCATGTAAGTCCAATGTCAACATTCTTGTTGCGCCAGCTTTTTCAATCATGTTTGCAACAAGTTTAGCAGTGATTGGTTCCCGGGCACGTGCTTTACGGTCTTGACGTGCATACCCATAATAAGGCATAACCACGTTAATTGTTTTAGCACTCGCACGTTTTAACGCATCAATCATGATTAATAGTTCCATTAAGTTATCGTTAACAGGGCTACTTGTTGATTGAATGACGTAAACATGTGCACCACGAATACTTTCTTCAATATTCACTTGAATTTCGCCATCACTAAATTGTGTTACAGAGCACTTTCCTAGCTCCACACCCACAGCATCCGCAATTTTTTCTGCTAAGGGACGATTAGAGTTCAAAGAAAAGATTTTCAATCTTGGATCAAAATAATGTTTCGACATTAGAACCTCCACTTTCTATTTCAGCCAATTCGTTAAAACTGAACAATACTTTCCTTCTAAAATAATAGTAGTCCTAGCCAAATAAATCAAGAGATTTTCTGTATTTCATACAAGATATTCATCAAAAGTCGCTTTCTTCTAACTATTTTATCGTATTTGTCTAAAAAATGAGGATTATTTGAATAAAGAAAGGTACTCGCCATAGCCTTCTTTTTCTAAATCTGCCACTGGCACAAATCTCAAAGCTGCCGCATTAATGCAATAACGTAAGCCGCCTTCTTGGAGTGGGCCATCAGTGAAAACATGCCCTAAATGTGAATCCGCTTCTTGACTGCGAACTTCTACTCGGTGCATGCCGTGACTAAAATCAGCTTTTTCTTTGACGCCACGTTTTTCAATTGGTTTGGTAAAGGATGGCCAGCCGCAACCAGCATCGTATTTGTCCAGGGAGCTAAACAACGGTTCGCCACTAACAACGTCTACATAGATTCCGTCTTGGTAAAAGTCATCATATTCTCCTGAAAAAGGGCGTTCTGTTGCGTTTTCTTGTGTGACGGCATATTGAAGATCCGTCAAGGTTTGTTTTAATTCTTCTTCTGTTGGTTTTGTCATTCTGTCCACTCCTTTTCTTCTGTTCAATTTATTGGGTTCAATGATACCACGTTTGCCAAACAGGCACCTAATAGTTTGCATAGTAAAAGACAGTCCTTTCTCTTTTTGACGAATGAAAAGGACTGTCTTTTATTAGTTGAATTCTTTTAGTAGTCGGGCTACTTTGGCAATTGGTAAGCCCATAATGGCGTAATAATCGCCAGCGATTGCTTCAATTAATAATGCTCCTTGTCCTTGGATACCATAAGCGCCTGCTTTGTCGGCATACTCTGCGGTATCTAAGTAAGCATAGATTTCCGTGTCTGTCAGTGGATAAAACGTCACGGTTGAATGAACTGTCGCGGAGCGCTCTTTTTCCCCTTGTTTCAACGTCACACTTGTATACACGTCATGTGTTTTGCCACTTAGGAGGCGCAACATGCGATAACCGTCTTCCCGAGAAGTGGGTTTGCCGAGGATTTCTCCCGCCAATGCCACAATTGTATCGCAGCCAATGACTAGTGCTTCGGGGGTTTGTTCTGCTATAGCCGCTGCTTTTTGGGCAGCCATTTGCGCCACATATTCTGCTGGTAAGCCGTCTTTGCCAACAGTTTCGTCGATATCGGCTGGTGCAATCGTAAAAGTTGGGACCACACGCTTTAATAACTCCTGACGGCGAGGAGATTGGGATGCTAAAATAATTTGCATAAATTGATGACGCCTCGTTTCTTTTTAATGGGGGTCTTGAATGCGTTTAAACATTCGTTCCATATCTGAATTCGTAAAATGAATCAGCACCGGACGTCCATGCGGACAATTAAACGGATTTTCGCACAAGGCTAAATCTTTTAATAGCACGCGTGCTTGTTGCTCATTGAGGTAATGATTGGCTTTGATGGATCGCTTACAGCTCATCATAATGGCAGTTGCTTCACGGAATTTTTTCACGCTGACCGAGCCAGTTGTTAGCAACATGTCAATCATCTCGCGAACAATGCTTTCCTCTTCGCCTGCAGGATACCAAGTTGGGTGCGCCCGCACAATGAAACTATTTTGTCCAAAGTCTTCCAAATGGATGCCGACTTCTGCAAGGGTTTCTTTCTGCTCTTTAATTTTCAAGGCATCACTATTTGGATAATCAATAACGATTGGTACCAATAATTCTTGTAAATCATCACTGACTTCGCCAATTTTTTCACGGAAGTACTCGTATTTAATTCGTTCTTGGGCAGCGTGTTGGTCGATAATAAACAGGCCATCTTTGCTTTGTGCGAATAAATAAGTTCCGTGCATTTGACCGAAGTATTCTAGCTCAGGAAAACGTTCTGTCGGTCGTTCTTCTTCCAACTTATTCAGGGCTTGTTTCAGTTCTCTTTGACTCGCAGCGCTATTGGCATCAAATTCTGGGTGAAGTTTCATTTCTTCTTGGAAAACCTCGTCAGCAGCCTCTGATGAACGCAGAGAAGGTTCTGAATCAGGCACTTCAGTTATTTTCGTTTCTTCGGCTATTATCTGTTGCTCATTACTAGCTGTTTCCCAATGATTTGCGGAATCAACAGCTGCCGAAGAGATTTCGTAAGCTGACGTTTCTTCCGCTACACTCGTTGATTCTGGTACTGGCGGCGCAAATGGATCGTCCATTGGGTCCACTGCTCTTTCTGTCTGGTTGACAGCTTCAGGGGCGCTTGAGACTGGTGTTTCGTCTGTCGCATGTTCCGCATAGAAGCGACCTGTTGCGGGATTATAGCTTAAGCTGCCCGGTCGTTGTTTTACCGCAGGTTGTTCAGTCGATAAAGGAATTTCCATTTGTTCGGCTTTAGGTTCTGGCGGTAGTTTCTTTTTAAACCGCAAATTGTCTGCCGCATTGGGAATCAACTGTTCTTGGCTCAACACTTCTTGAATCGCCTGTTCAATTAATGCCATTAAATCTTTTTCTTTACTTAAACGAACTTCTTGCTTAGTAGGATGGACATTGACATCGACTAACAGCGGATCCATTTCAATTTCTAACACAGCAATTGGAAAACGCCCCACCATTAGTTTCGAACCATAGCCGGCTACAATTGCTTTATTTAACGCGAAATTTTTAATATAGCGACCATTGATAATCGTTGATAAATAGTTGCGGCTGGCCCGTGTGACTTCTGGCAATGAGACATACCCTGTCAAAGTAAAATCAAGGTCTTTTCCTTCAATTTTCAACATTTTCTTTGCGGTGCTAATGCCATAAATCCCCGCAATCGTTTGTTTTAAATCACCATTGCCTGTTGTACTCATCATTTTGTGGCCGTCATGAACTAAGCGAAAAGCGACTTTAGGGTGACTTAACGCCAGACGATTGACAGTGTCACCGATATTGGCCAATTCCGTTTGGATCGTTTTGACGTATTTCAAACGAGCAGGCGTATTATAAAATAAATTAGAAACGGTCATTTTTGTGCCTTTACGGAGGGCTGCTGGTCGGTTTTCTTCGACCTTGCCCCCTTTTAGAATCACATAGCTGCCTTCTTCTTCCTCAGCTGTGGCAGTTTCGACAATCATTTCAGAAACTGAGGCAATACTTGGTAAGGCTTCGCCTCGGAACCCCAAGCTGCGAATTCGAAACAAATCATCTCTTGTATGAATTTTGCTTGTGGCATGGCGTTTGAAGGCATTCAGTACATCTTCTTTGGCAATTCCTTCACCATTATCAATAATTTGAATGGTTTTCAAGCCAGCTTCTTCAATAAAAATATCAATTTGGGTGCTTCCTGCATCCAGTGCATTTTCCACCAATTCTTTGACGACAGAAGCGGGACGTTCAACAACTTCACCAGCAGCAATCTGGTTGGCTAGTTGTTCGGATAGTTCTTGAATTTTCCCCATTTCACGACCTCCTAACCGGTTCGGTTCCTAATTAGATACGTTTTTGCAATTGATGAAGCATGTTTAACGCATCTAGTGGTGTCATTTCTAATAGATTCATTTTCTTCAATGTGTCAATGACACTTAATTCTTCTGTTGAAACTTCTTTAAATAATGAAAGTTGCTCGGTTTCTTCATGGACTTCTGAAACTTCTTCATGATGAACTGAACTTGGAATCGTTGTTTCTTCTGCTTCTAAAGCGGATAAAATGGTGGCTGCTCGTTCTAAAAGCGGGCTTGGTAAACCAGCGATTTTAGCAACATGTATCCCATAGCTCTTATCAGCAGGTCCTTCCATCATTTTATGAAGAAAGACCACTTCGCCATCTTTTTCGACAGCGCCCACGTGAATATTCTTCAAGCCTTTTAAGGTTTCATCTAGAACAGTTAGTTCATGATAATGTGTAGAGAATAGCGTTTTAGCTTGTACTTCACGATGGATATATTCAATGATGGCTTGCGCTAGCGCCATTCCATCATAGGTTGCCGTGCCGCGTCCTAATTCATCAAATAAAATTAGGCTGTTAGGCGTGGCGTGCCGCAGTGCTTGGTTGGCTTCCATCATTTCTACCATAAAGGTACTTTGCCCTGCAATTAGATCATCAGAGGCCCCAATCCGTGTAAAAATTTGATCGAAAATTGGCATTTCAGCACTTTCCGCTGGTACAAAACAGCCAATTTGTGCCATGACCACCGTCAAAGCCAATTGACGCATGTAGGTACTTTTCCCTGACATGTTTGGTCCAGTAATCAAGAGAATATCTGTTTCTGGGGTCATGCGGATACTGTTTGGAATGTATTCTTGATGCCCTAAAACTTTTTCCACGACTGGGTGTCGTCCTTCGACAATCGCCAAATTTTTCGTGTTACTTCTTAACGTTGGTCGAACGTATTGATACCGTTCACTAATTGTTGCAAAAGATTGTAAAACATCAACCGCACTAATGGTTTTAGCCAGTGTTTGCAACCGGTCAATGTTCGTTTTCACTTGTTCTCTCACGGCCAAGAACAATTGATATTCTAGTTCAACTGATTTTTCTTCAGCTTCTAAGATTAAACGCTCTAATTCTTTTAGTTCTGGCGTAATAAAGCGCTCCGCATTAGCTAATGTTTGCTTACGCTCGTATTTTCCTTCTTCTAAATTCGCTAAATTTGACTTAGTGATTTCAATGAAATAACCAAAGACACGATTGTAGCCAATCTTCAAGTTTTTAATGCCTGTTTCTTGGCGTTCTTTCGCTTCTAACTCCGCTAACCATTGCTTACCATTACGCATGGCATCACGGTATTCATCTAATTGGTCGTTATAGCCGTCTTTAATAACATTTCCTTCAGTAATTTGTAAAGGGGCTTCTTCATTAATCGCCGTCGCAATCAATGCCACTAAATCTTCAACAGGGTTTAAGTCGACTAATAAATCATCCCATTCCCCTTGATTGATCCCGACAATTAACTGTCGAATCGTTGGTACTTGTTCTAAAGAGGTCCGTAATTGAATTAAATCACGCCCATTCACACTGCCGAATGCCACGCGTCCTGCTAACCGCTCTAAATCATAAACGTTCGTCAATGCTGCTTGCAAATCTAAGCGTTCAAAATAGGCATTTAATAAGGATTGCACCATTTCTTGACGCGCCTTAATTTGACGTTCCTGAATTAGCGGACGATCCAACCATTGTTTCAACAAACGGCCGCCCATAGCTGTTTTCGTTTCATCTAATAGCCACAAAAGAGTCCCTTTTTTCTGTCCTGTTCGAATCGACTGACTCAATTCTAAATTGAATTTAGAATAATGATCCATTTTCAAGAAATGATCTGGCTGATATTCCACAGCTTTCTGAATATGGGACAAGCTCCGCTTTTGGGTAACAGATAAATAAGATAATAACTTGCCTGTAATTTCAATTTCTAATGGATTAATCAGTTCATTAGTTAAAAAACTAAACTCGGCATTTTCTTCCACCGTTTCTTGTGTCGAAAAGATAATATTTAAACGTAAACTTAAGTTCTCTTTTAACGATTCAGGAATCCCTGAACCTAGGACCATTTCTTTTGTTTGCAACGCAGAAGCTTCGTTCAAAACGCCCTCTTCATCAGCCAAGACTGCTGTTTTTAATTCGCCTGTACTCAAATCTACATAGGCAAAACCGAACTGATTACCATCTGTTAGCACAGCGGTTAAGTAATTATTGTCTTTGGCTTCCAAGCCTTTACTATTCATCACCGTTCCTGGCGTTACCAACTGGACCACTTCTCGTTTGACCATGCCCTTGGTAGTCTTTGGATCTTCCACTTGCTCACAAATCGCTACTTTATAGCCTTGCTCAATCAACGTATCAATGTAACCTTGCGCGGCATGATAAGGAACGCCACACATAGGAATCGGATCATCCGCATTGCGGTTGCGACTGGTTAACGTCAATTCTAAGATTTGCGCTGCATTGATAGCATCTTCATAAAATAATTCATAAAAATCACCTAAGCGATAAAATAAAAACGCATCCTTGTATTGGGCCTTAATGGATAAATATTGTTCCATCATGGGTGTATTTTTTGTCTTTTGTGGCATTTAATTCCCTTCCTTCTCTAGCTCTTCGTTCACGCGGTATTGAATGAGCGCCGTGACATGTTGGACTAAGTCATTGGCTTCGATCAGTTGTTCGCGGTAGGCTACAACGAGTGGGTGCTCATCAAATTCTTTTGTTTTCGCATCAGCTCGTTGAATGGCTTCTTTTTCAGCAGTTGGTTTGCCATAGTGAGCAAATTGAACCGCATCTTTTTGCGCAGCTTTGATTTCTTCCACTAATTCTGTCAGCTTTTTGTTTTTCTTTACCTTTTCTTCAATCGCTTGGTAGCGCTGAATGACTTCATCTTGTCCAATTAAATGTAACAATTTTTCTAATTCTTTATTACTTTGTGCATCTAAATTCAACGGCTCCATTTTTTTCACCTTCATCTTTCACCGGCACTTTTTCTATAAGAGCAGAAAAAGTTAACCTCTTAATGATCCGAGATTAACTTTTCTTCTATTATTCTTGAAACGGGCGATCTTCACTAATCTGAATCGGCTCAATCATCTTCGCTTGGCCCGTTTGGTCATCAATCTCTAAAATACAGGCAGATAAAATTGTCCGCCCTGTTTCGACTACCTCAAAGCGCTTCGGCAATGCTGTCATAAACTTCTCAATAATCGGTTCACGCTTCATTCCTAAAATCCCATCATAAGGACCGGTCATACCGACATCACTTAAGAAGGCTGTCCCTTTCGGTAAAATCCGAGCATCATTTGTTTGAACATGCGTATGTGTTCCAACAACGGCTGAAACTTGGCCATCTAAAAACCAGCTCATGGCTTGTTTTTCGCTCGTCGTTTCGCCATGAAAATCCACAAAAATGAGCGGTGTCCGTTTGCGAGCGATAGCCACTAGCTCGGCGGCTTTCTTGAAAGGATCTTCCAATGGCACCATAAATGTGCGGGCCTGTAAATTAATCACCGCTAGTTCCAATTGATTGACTTTCACAAAAACCATTCCTTGACCAGGAACATCTTCTGGAAAGTTCGCTGGACGAACCATTTTCTTCGCATCATCAATGAATTCAAAGATATCCTTGTTGTCCCACGTATGGTTACCCATCGTAACAACATCGACACCATCTTGCAAAAATTTCTTATAAATCTTGCCAGTAATTCCCCGACCAGATGCCGCATTTTCACCATTGGCAATGGTCACTTGTGGACGATATTTCTTCTTTAATTTAGGGACATACGTTGCTAAGGCTTCTCTTCCTAAAGAACCGACAACATCTCCTATAAATAATATACGCAAAAAGGTTCCTCTTCTCTTTTTAACATCTCTTGTTTATTATAGTTGTTTTCGCTTTGAAAAGAAAGTTTTGGTTTTAAAAGATTAAAAAAAGTGTCTCAACTAATAATCGCAAGGATTATTAGTTGAGACACTACACGCGATACTTATTCGCTTTTTATTTTATTTCGCATAGTCAACGGCACGTGTTTCACGGATAACCGTTACTTTGATATGTCCTGGATAATCCAAGTCATCTTCAATTTTCTTCCGAATGTCTCGAACTAAACGAACAGATTCTAAATCAGAAATTTCTTCTGGTTTCACCATGACACGAACTTCACGTCCCGCTTGAACAGCAAAACTTGAATCCACGCCTTCAAAACTATTAGAAATATTTTCTAAGTTTTCTAAGCGGCGAATGTAGTTTTCTAACGATTCACTACGTGCACCTGGACGGGCTGCAGATAACGCATCTGCGGCTGCCACTAAAACAGAAATAACTGAGGTTGCTTCCACATCACCATGATGCGAGGCAATGGCATTAATAACTACTGAATTTTCTTTATATTTCGCAGCTAATTCTGCGCCAATCTCAACGTGAGAACCTTCAATTTCATGATCTAATGCTTTCCCAATATCATGTAGTAAACCTGCACGTTTGGCTAATTGAACATCTTCGCCTAATTCGGCGGCTAAAACGCCAGCCAGTTTTGCTACTTCGATTGAATGGTTCAAGACATTTTGACCATAACTTGTTCTGAAACGTAAACGGCCTAAAATTTTAATTAAATCAGGATGTAACGTATGAGCACCTACTTCAAAGGCTGCTTGTTCTCCGTATTCACGAATCCGTTCATCCATTTCTTTACGTGATTTTTCTACCATTTCTTCGATACGAGCGGGATGAATCCGACCATCTTGGATTAATTTTTCCAAGGTCATTCGAGCGATTTCTCGTCTGATTGGATCAAATCCGGATAACACAACCGCTTCTGGCGTATCATCAATGATTAAGTCAATCCCTGTTAATGTTTCCAATGTACGAATATTACGTCCTTCACGACCAATAATGCGACCTTTCATCTCATCATTTGGTAAAGTGACCACGGAAACAGTTGTTTCAGAAACAGAATCAGCGGCGCAACGTTGAATTGCTAGGGAAAGCAAGTTCTTCGCTTTGCGATCAGATTCTTCTTTGGCACGTTGTTCTGACTCCTTGACCATCAAGGTTAGTTCATGATTCAACTCTTCTTCTGTTGACTTCATAATAATCGATTTTGCTTCTTCTTTTGAAAGGGAAGCAATTCGTTCTAATTCTTGATGTTGCTGATTAATTAAGTTTTCTACTTCTTTTTCTCGCTCATCAATTAATTGCTGTCTAGCACCAAGTTTCTCTTCTTTTTCTTCCAGTGAGCCTTCACGTTTTTCAAGAGAGTCATCTTTACGATCCAACGTTTGTTCCCGTTGAATTAAACGATTTTCTTGAGATTTAAGTTCTAATCTGCTTTCTTTCAACTCACTTTCAATTTCTGAACGATACTTCTGGTTCTCTTCCTTAGCTTCTAGCAATGCTTCTTTTTTCAGTGTTTCTGATTCTTTCCGAGCGTTCTCGAGAATACTCGACGCTGAAATTTTTGCACCATTTATTGCTTTATCATGACGTGACTTTGCAATAACAAATCCTAAACCAAGACCGACAATCAAACCGACGATAGCGAGGAGAATATTTAAAACCATATTTCCACCTCCATACTATCTTTTTGTTAATTCATATCTTGTAGTTTTTTGATAAACTAAAATCAATTATCAATATGCCTACTTGCATATTTGTGCATACACACAATTTTATTCTAATGTTTGTCGCGAAAGGTGTCAACTTAAAAAAGCCCTTTCTTTTGGAAAGGGCAGCAAATATTAGACAACGTCACATTTTTAGGTTTCCGCCGTCACGAATTGTTTAAATTTTAGAACAAACGCCGCATAGTCTGCCGTTTGACTAAGCTGCTTGATGTGGATGGGTTCGGACATGATTTCAATAAATTTTTCAAAAAAGTCATCAAAGATTGGTGCGTCTTCTTGACGAATTGCTACTAAAGCCACCAACTTCACCTCATAATTGGCCCACCGAATCGGCTCTTGTAAGGTCATGATTGAAATACCACTTTTCTCTGCTGTCCGATCAATAGCATGGGGGACAGCGATACCTGATGGAAAACTTGTTGGAGAAAGCTGTTCTCGTTTTTTCACACTTTTTTTAAAATCACTCGAACAATATTTTTGTATTCTCATTCGTTGAATCATTTGATCAAGTAACATTTCAGGGGTTAAATCTGCTGGATCAATCTGGCTAAAATATAACTCCTTAGCAATGAACTGATCTGTTCTTATCTCCATCTGCCGCTTTCGCTTTTGTCCTTTTAAAAGATACATTCGATTTTCAATTTTCCGCAGTTCTTTTGTTGTAATAAAGGGATGAATAAAGATTGCTCCTTCATATTTTGTGGCTAACCTACGATTAGTAGTGACTAGCAAATCAAATTTTTTCTGATCAATATTGGTCTGACGAACGACTTTTATATTTATTTGGTTCCCAAAATGTTCTTGAAGTTTTTTCTGAAGCACTTCACGCATATTATGATAATCTTCCACCACTAGTAAAAGGAGAAATGGTTGCTGTTCTGTTCGCTGACTTTCCAAAAATGAGCCAAGATGTAAAGCGATAAAAGAAATCTCATCTTCTGTAAACCAAATATTTAAACGTTCTTGAATAAAGGAGGAAATGTAAACAGAAATGTCATAAATCAAAGGATAGCCTGTCTTTAAGTCCCATAAACGACTATTCCTTGTAAAAGCTTCAACATTTGAACGATCATATAGTCCCTGTAAATGAATTGCTAATTTATTGAAAAACTCTTTGTTTTTCAATTGAATAAAATAGATTTGCTCAACCTTTTGTAAAACTTCTTCTAACACTTCAATAATTTTCGGATTCACAATCTGTTGTAATTGTGTTTTTTCACTATTCACTGTGTGTTCTTTTTGAATTCCTACAAATAATAACGAAAGTTGCGCTAACTCTTCTTTCGAGAATAGAATGTCGTAAGTTTCTTCTAAACGTAGGGCAATTTCTTTGGCCATTTGATATTCTTCTGAGTGATTTTCTGCTAATTTTGGTTTCGTTAACAAGGTGTGGCCTTGTCGGATACGCTCAATGCTAATCGCATAATGTAAAACAATATTGTTCAAGACATACTGGTTTAACCTTCTTTCATAATTAAAAAAAGTTTGTTGAATCATTTCCTCTAACTCTTCTAACGAAATATAGCCAATCATTTCCCGTACACTACGGGTCAATTTTTCTTGAAAATCACTTTCTGCATATAATAATGAAACCATGTATTGCCGTTTAGCGCGTTCTGTTCCTGTTAACCAAATATTCGCTCCTTTAAAACAAATCGTTGTTTGTTGATTTGCTAACTCTTCTTTTAATTGTTGAAGGTCATTTTTGGCGGTTGATTCAGAAATGTATAAACAATCAGCTAAATCGTACAGGTTCACTCCTTCAGAGGAATGTTTTAATAGTTCAAGAAAAATTCTAGCTTTTCGTTCCTTACTGGGCGTTTCCTGTAAAATCGAAATTTGATCATTTCTACGATAGCCCCGTTGACTAGACAAAATAGCTTCTGGGTAGGCTTCATTGATTTTTGCGACACGGTTGCGAATCGTTCTTGTTGTACAACCACAAAATTCTGCTAACTCTTTGGCTGTCACCCAATGATGTTGCTGACTTTCTAAAAAAAGTATTATCTCTCTTTGCTTACTTTCCAACCTTCCCACATCCCTTTAAAAGAAAAGAAGAAGACGATTGCTTTTTATTAAAACAATAATCAACGTCTTCAATTAATCTAGATTTCTTCACCATTGGTTGCAATCACTTTTTGATACCAAGTAAAGCTATCTTTTTTCATACGTTTTCCTGTTCCCTTCCCTTCATTATCTAAATCAACATAAACAAACCCATATCGTTTTTCCATTTGCGCTGAAGAACAACTAATGATATCAATCGGTCCCCAAGCACAATAAGCAATCACATCTACGCCATCATACATGGCTTTTTTCATTTGTTGGATGTGTTCAGATAAATAAGAAATTCGATAATCATCATGGATTTGACCATCTGTCACTTTATCATACATACCAAACCCATTTTCCGCTATAATTATCGGTTTCCCATAACGATCCCAATATTGAGAAAGTGAGTTGTATAATCCCTGAGGGTCTACTGCCCAGCCCCAAGGATTGACTTTCAGTGTTGGATTTGGCGTGACAGATGCTGGATTCATTGAATTTTTTTCTGAATCAACCATCTGTGAATAATAATAAGAAATTGCTAAATAATCCATTGTATTTTCTTTTAGCATTTGTTGATCTTCAAGTGTAATATCTATCTCAATTCCGTGTTCTTCAAAATAGTTCAACGCATATTGCGGGTACTCACCACGAAATTGAACATCTGTATAAAAGTATTCCATTCGATTTCGCTTCATGGCTAAAATGACGTCATCTGGCTTACACGAAAAAGGGTAGACAGTACAGTCGGCAACCATTGTTCCCATTTGCATTTGAGGATTAATTTTTTTAGCGTACGCAACTAATTGTGCACTTGCGATAAACTGATGGTGAATCGCTTGAAAACTTGCTTCTTCATAATTATCCACTGTATCATAAGGAATTGCTGTTGAGTTAAACGGTTCAAATTGAATCAGATTAATTTGATTAATGACAATCCAATATTTTACTTTTTCTTTGTAACGTTCCAAAAGGACTTTGCCATATTTTACAAATAAATCAATAACTTTTCGATTGTTCCAACCACCATATTTCAATGAAATTTCAATCGGAGTTTCATAATGTAGAATAGTGATGATTGGTTCCATCCCTAATTCAATGATTTTGTCGATTAATCGATCATAATAAGCCAAGCCCGCTTCGTTTGGTGTTTCTTCTTCCCCTGTTGGAAAAATCCGCGTCCAATCAATAGAAGTTCGGAATGTTTTGAAACCTAATTCTTTAAGCAATGCTAAATCTTCTGGATAAGTATGATAAAAATCAATCCCATGACGTTTAGGATAGTAGCCATCAGTATCTGCTAGATTCGCTTGAATGTCTGCTACAGACATGCCTTTTATTTGTTCTTGGCTGATTTCTGCATTTGTTTTATCTGGATAGTATTTGTGTACATCCGCTAAACTGATGCCTTTACCATCTACTTGAAACGCTCCTTCTGCTTGATTTGCGGCAATTGCGCCACCCCATAAAAAATCCTTTGGCATCTGATAATCTTTAAACATTATTTTTCCTCCTGACATAATTGTTGACTAAACTTTTTAAAAAGCTTCACTAAATGCTCACCAATTAAAATTTCACTTTGAGCCGTCATTAAGGTATCTTGTGCATGACAAAACAGCGTCGAGTAACGAATTTGTTCTCCTGAAGCTTCTAATTGTAACGTATCTGTCTGTATGCCATGTGCTAAAACGACTTCTTTCCGTGCCTCTATTAACTCCTTTTGTGCCTGCTCATACGAAGTCTCTTCTAATTTTTCTAACGCTTGAACTAGATGGTCTCTCGCATTTCCTGCATGAATTAAAATATTCATTGATAACTGATTTAACTGCTCATTTTCTTCCATAATAACCTCTCCTTTAACCTTAAATAATTACTTCTTTTTGCACTTCTTTTTCTTGCTTAAGCAGTGATTGATCATATGCTTTGAAAAATGGCAAGAATACCAGCCATGTAATGACAAAAATAAGCACGCAAACAACAACCGCTCGAATATCTTGTGTCGCTAAATAAGAGGTAAATGGATATGGCATATACCATAATAAAAAGCTTTGCGTAGGAATATTGACGAATCCCCAATACATCGTAGCGTAGGCAATTGATGGAACAACGAGTGCATTAATCCACATAGGAATCATCAAGTATGGATTAAAGGCAATTGGCGCACCGAAAACTAGTGGCTCGTTGATATTAAAAATTGAAGGAATCAACACGGCTTTGCCAATTGCTTTTAGTTGTGCAGATTTGCTAAGTAAAACCATCATGACAGACAAGGACAATGTTGCACCAATCCCGCCCATCGATGAAAAAGCGTAACACGTTTCTTGTGTCGCAATATTCACTGCATGACCACCATTCGCTACAGCTTCCGCATTTGCAGCTAAACCAGCCATATAAACAGGATAGATTACAGGCATCATCACCCAACCAGAGATTCCAAATGTATAAAGAAAGACTGGAATAAACACAGATAAAACAAACCCCGGATATGATTGCACAATATTTGCTAATGGACTGAAAATTAGAATAACGATATCAAAAAAATCAATCCTAAATTGAATAGTGATCAACCAACCGACAAACAAGATAAAGGTAATTGGCAGCAGACTATTAAACCAACCAACCACAAAATCGGGAATTGGTGTATCTTCATCAAAAAAAGATTTTTTGGCAGCCAAATGCATCACAAGACTAACAAAAAGGCCTGTAATCATCGCTAAAAACATCCCTGTTGCACCAAACCTTGAAAGAATAAAGGTAATTTCACCTTTCTCAGATAACGTTGGAAAGAGCAACATCATAAACAAAACAATGCTAGTAGCACCTGCTATTAATTTTTGTCCGCTATGACCTTTCTTCTCCATCAAATAATAAGGAATCATAAACGAAACGATTAACCCAAACATTCCAAAAGAAAAATTACTAATCATTGAAAAATCTGGCATGCTTGGAAAGAGATTTTTTAACAAAGAGACCACTGTAACTAACGAACCTACAAAAACCAATGGAAGAGCCGCCATAATTGCATCCTGTATAGCAGAAATCCAAGGATTTTTAACTACTTTATTCACTTTCGGCGCGAAAGAGTTCGTCATAAAATCCATAATTTTTTTCATTCACTCATTCCTCCATTGTCATTATTAGGTCTAAGGCTTTTTCTCCATCTAAGGTTCCATAAATAGCTTGTGGAATAATCATAGCCTTCACTTTTTTCTCAGCCATTTGCTCTTGAATATCATTTAACATATAAGCTAAATGTGGTCCAATTAACAAACAATCAATTTCATTTATACGTTCATCCAGTTGAGATTCACTTGTCGCTTTAACTGTCACTTCAATCTGTCTTTTTTTAGCAGCTTTTCTAATCGCTGCAGCCATGAATCCACTTGATGCACCCGAACCACAAATTAGTAAAATATTTTTCATTTTCTCCACCACTTTCTTTTTTGTGTCTTAATTATAGAAAAAACTTGTATTCGCTTACAAATAAATATTTTTCCTATCCTTAGGAAACAAAAAAAGACAACACCTGTCCTGTTCAGTAAGTGTTGTCTTTCTTCTTAACGAGTCGTATTCACTCGTTATTTATTCATCTAAAGGTAGTTCTTCTTGACCTTCTGCTTCTTCTGTAATGGTTGAACCGTCACCGATGCCATATGCATCACGGACCAATTTAGACACTTCTGCCATCATTTCAGGATGATCCGCCATGTATTGTTTGGCATTTTCACGGCCTTGGCCAATTCGTTCTTCTTTGTAGCCATACCAAGCACCACTTTTACTGATAAGGTCTTTTTCCACAGCCATATCTAGTAATTCGCCTTCTTGGGAAATCCCTTGGCCATACATGATATCAACTTCTGCCACTTTAAATGGTGGCGCCACTTTGTTTTTAACGACTTTAATTTTTGTGCGGTTACCGACGATGTCTGTTCCTTGTTTTAACTGTTCTGCACGACGGACTTCTAGACGAACCGTTGCGTAGAATTTCAATGCACGTCCACCAGGAGTTGTTTCAGGATTTCCGAACATCACGCCAACTTTTTCACGAATTTGGTTAATGAAAATAGCAATTGTTTTTGTCTTATTAATTGAGCCTGATAATTTACGTAGTGCTTGAGACATTAGTCGAGCTTGTAAGCCGACATGGCTCGCTCCCATCTCACCATCAATCTCTGCACGAGGAACTAACGCAGCAACCGAGTCGATGACAACGATGTCAATCGCACCACTTGAAACTAAGGCATCGGCAATCTCTAAGCCTTGCTCACCCGTATCTGGTTGAGATAAAAGTAATTCATCAATGTTAACGCCTAGTTTCTCCGCATATTGAGGATCCAATGCATGCTCAGCATCGATAAAAGCGGCTGTTCCACCATTTCGTTGCACTTCTGCAATTGCGTGTAAAGAAACAGTTGTTTTACCTGAACTCTCAGGACCATATACTTCAATAATTCGGCCACGTGGATACCCACCTACGCCCAATGCAACATCTAACGCTAAAGAACCACTAGGGATAGTTGAAATTTTTTGATCAGCTTTTTCGCCTAATTTCATAATAGAACCTTTCCCAAAGTTCTTTTCAATTTTTTTCAGTGCGGCATCTAAAGCCACTTTACGATCATCTGCCAATGGATAATCCTCCTTTAATTTATATAAACTTATTTTTCATTTCCTGTTAGTAGGTCTATCATATCTCTTTTGTACCAAAAAAGCAAGAAAAAACCGAACAAACATTCGCATATTTATTTTTTATTAATGATTCGGCGTCGCAAAAGATCTAACCCTCGCATAACCGCGCTCTGTCTAATATAATTTCGGTCACGGTTAAAATGGAAACATTCTGCAACGGTTGGTTGGCCTTCTTCCGCCAGCCCAATCCAAACAGTGCCTGTCGGTTGACCTTCGAGTGGGTCACCAGCGACCCCAGTAAATGATAAACCATAGTTAGATTTAGCTAACTGACGCGCTTTCTCTGCCATTTCTTTGGCACACGCTTCACTTACCGTGCCATGCTCTTCTAAAAGTTCATGAGAAATTCCTAAAAAGTTCTCTTTTGTTTCTTGCGAATACGTCACGAAGCCTCCCTTAAAAATCTTCGAAGCACCCGCAATTTCCCCCAGTGTACTTTGGAATAGGCCAGCGGTGAGGCTCTCAGCAGCCGTGACGGTTTGTCCGTTTTGTAATAACAAATCCACTGTTACCTTGGCTAAACTATTGTCATCCCCATACCCATAAAAATAGTCCCCCACTTTAGCTAAAATCTTTTCTTCCGTCGCTGTTAATAATTCTTCGCCAGCTACTAAGTCTTTTGTTTTAACTGTTAAACGAAGTGTCACTTCATTAGGCTTAGCATAAGGCGCAATGGTTGGATTCGTTTGGTGCGCAATCAACGATTGAATCTCGGTCACCAGCTGTGATTCACCAATGCCATAAAAACGCAAGACTCTTGAAATCAATTGTTCTTCTTGTGGAAACGCATCAATCAATAAAGGTCGTGCCGCTTGTTGGAACATCGGAATTAATTCATTGGGCGGCCCTGGTAAGAGCAAATAGCTTGTTGCGCCTTCTGTTACGAAAGAACCAACCGCTAATCCTGTCGGGTTTTGAAGAACTTGTCCACCTTCAATGGCTAACACTTGTCGTAGATTATTTTCCGTCATTGGTCGCTTAGACTGTTGGAAAAACTGGTGCAAGCGGTTCAATCCTTCTTGATCTTCTACTAATGATTTATGGAGATGTTGTGCAACAACTTGCTTGGTTAAATCGTCTTCTGTAGGTCCTAGTCCTCCACAAAGGACAATTAAATCACTTCTTTGTTCTGCTTCTGTTAGTAACGTTTCTAAGCGGCCGCCGTTATCGCCAACAACGGTCTGATAGTAAACATCGATGCCTAGCGCAGCTAACTCTTCTGATAAAAAGGTGGCGTTGGTATTCACTACTTGTCCCAGTAATAACTCTGTTCCGACTGCAATGATTTCTGCTTTCATTGATTTCCCCTTCTCTAATAACATACGTAGTTAAACTCACTTTCCATTTTAGCACAACAAAATTTTTACAAAAGAATTTGAGCTTCAAGAAATAATTTTTTTATCAGGAAATTTATTAATTATTACGAAAAAAATGTTCATTTTCTCACAATACATTGTATAATAACGTTATATCGAAAGGAGAGAAATGAATGAGTGTAGTATTAGTACTTTTGGGTCTATTAGGGTTACTTGTCAGCGGGGGACTGACTATCAAAGCATTAATTAAGAAACAACCGAAAAAACAATATGGCTATGCCGCATTAGCAAGTGCCGCTCTATTTATTGGTGGGGTTGCCACGACAGATTCTTCCCCAACGCTTTCACTTGATGCAGAGAGTGTTGAAACCGATGCCAATGGCTCAGCCACCATCAAAGGCGAATACGACGGCAACAGCAAATTAACGGCCAATGGCAAGGAAGTAAAAACGAAAGACAAAACGTTTGCTTACAAAGTAAAACTGTCCGATGAAAAAACGCAAAAAATCACCTTTGTGGCTGAGAAGAAAGATACCAAAGTTGAAAAATCAGTCGAAGTCACACCGTCAAAAGAATTTATTGCGAGCATCACAGATTCTGAGCAAGAATTGGCCAAAACAGAAAAAGCCTTAGCTTACGCTGAAAAACAACCTTCTCAGAAAAACTATGATGAAGCCGCAACCTTAGTATCTTCATTAAGTCAAGAATACGAGGAATACAATGATCGCCTTGAAAAAATCAAAGAAGCAGTACCTGTTGATGAAGCAGTTACAACTGCTGAAAAATCTAAAAGTAAAAGCGATTATCAAGCAGCTGAAAAATTAGTAGCTGCTGCCCCAGTTGGCAAAGAAGGCTTTCAACAACGTTTAGCGACTGTTCAAACTGCTATCGCTGAAAAAGAAAAAAATGAACAATTAGTCGCCAGTGCGACAGCCGCTGTTGAAAAAGCTGAACAAGAACCAACTAATGAAGCTTACTATAATGAAGCGATCAAACAAATTGACGCTTTAAACTCCCCAAATCAAGCTTTAACCAAACGAGTAGCCGTTGTTAAAACTCAGTTAGATACCCACAAAGAAAAACAACGAAAAGAAGCAGAAGCTCAGAAACTAGCCGCTGAAAAAGCGCAAAAAGAACAAGCCGAAGCGGCAGCAAAAGCGCAAGCTGAAGCAGAGACGCAACAAGCCGCACAGGCGCCGGCGGAAGTCGAGACGGCTGCTGCAGAAGCGCCAAGCGGCAACGCCTTAATTAAAGGGTCACGTAATGGAATTTATCATGTGCCTGGAAGTAGATATTATAATAAAACTACGAATCCAGTAGCTTGGTTCTCTACTGTTGAAGAAGCAGAAGCAGCAGGATACCGAGCACCCAAACAGTAAATACATTAGCAATAATTAATCAAACAAGAAAAATGGGGCCTCCGTTAAAACAACGGATGCCCCATTTTCTTGTTTCTTTTATTGATACACACTGATTCGTTGATTTGGGTGTGCATTACTTTCCACTTCATCTAACATGGCAACGGCGTAATCTGCGTAACTAATGTAGCTGTCACCTTGGCTATTGGTTGTTAATTCTTCGCCAGCGACTTCATAATGACCTGTCGCAGGACCTTCAGCATCAAACATGGCTGCAGGACTAATATAGGTCCAGTGGATGTTTTGAGCTTCTTTCAATAAATTTAAAGCTTCGCCCATCGCCGAAGCTAATGGCTGAATCTCTGCTGGGAATGATGGGGTATCTTTTAATTGAGTTGTGTGTTCTGGGTCCACATATAAGGTTCCAGCGCCCCCAACGACAAACAAGCGCGTTTTTTGATTGGTTAAAATCTCAATCAAATGCTGGGTAGATTTGGGGAAATCTTGCACATTAGGGAATCCTAAGGCACTAATTAATACATCAAACGCTTGAATATCTTCTGTTGTTAATTGATAAACATCTTTTTCAATGGTCGGTGTGCCATCTGTTATTTTTGAGGCATTACGAACGATGGCTGTCACGTCCATCCCGCGACGTTTAGCTTCTGCTAAAAGTAATTGTCCTTCTTTTCCTGTTGCTCCTAATACTGCTACTTTCATGTAAATCATCCTTTCATTTTTAAATAGAACTAAAATAGTTACATTTGACACTTTAAAAGTAGAGAGATTACTTATCTCTCTTAACTTCTATTTCATGAATCACATCTGCTAAGGTGATGCTTTTCAATTCTTCTTCCATTTTTTGTTGCACTTTAGTAAATTCAGTTTCTAGTACCGATTGGATATTTGCCCCAACGGAACAGTTTGGATTAGGATTTTGATGAATATTGAAAATCTCTCGTTCCAATTCAACCGCTGTATAAATTTCATACAGTGAGATCTCTTCTGGTTTCTTTAATAAGGTATTTTTATTGGCTCCACGCATGGAATGAATCAAGCCGGCTTTTTTTAACTGACTCATTAGTCGTCGAACAACGACTGGATTAGTATTCACGCTCGAAGCAATGTATTCAGAAGTCACTTGTTCTTGAGGACCTGTTTCAATCAAACTTAAAATATGAATCGCAACACTTAATTTCGTTGACATGGCCATGTCTAATCACTCCAAACTAAATGTAACGTTATTTGTTACATTTACAGAATACGCTGTTTCGTTTTATTTGTCAATGAGAAACCTCTGACTATTCAAAATAAAAATCATTTGTTGAAACCACACGGGCCCCAAACGGCATTAATGCTAATTTCGCCAATTTAAAGGACTGTTGCCCAAACGGAATACCGATGATTGTCAGACAAAGCAACAAGCCACTAATACAATGCCCAATTGCTAATGGTAGTCCACTGATAATCAGCCAAATAATGTTTACCACCAAAGATACGCCGCTATCACTATACACGACTCGCTTTTTAAACGGCCAAAAGCTCAACCCCGCTAATTTGAAGCATTGTAAACCAATCGGAATACCGATAATTGTAATACACCAAATCACGCCTGCGAATAGCCAAGATAAGCCACCAAAAAAGCCGCCAAAGATGAACCATAAAATATTGCCAAGTGTTTTCATTCTTGTTCCTCTACTTTCCTCATTAAAAATTATGCATGTGAGTAAGTATATCATGAAAGCTTCTTTTTGTTTCAAACAATATTGTAAGGTTGCTGACTCGTTAAAAGACGAAGACACTGTTTCATGATACAATGAAGAAACTAACGATAAAGGAGCAGACTTCATGGACTTACATTTAACCGTTGATCTAAAAAAAACAAAGACACTCATTGATTTAGCCGATCAGGCCCACTTAATCATTGAACAAACAACTAAATTACCGAAAAAAGAAGCAGCGATTCTTTTCTTGCTAAGAGATAACCAACTAGTTGCTTTAGGACTTGCTGAAGAAAAAGCTACATATAAAGAAGTTTCTTTTGATCACTCGATTTTATTGAAACCGACTTGGGACACAGAACTTGCCTATTTAGCGCAAGCTTTCCTAGATGATGCGAAAGAAAGTGGTTTAACATTGGAAGCGACCCCAACGACAGTCAAAATTCCGAAAAGTGCGGTAGCGACAGTGACTAACTATAAAGAAACAGTCACCTTTATCTTGGAACGTTTTGGCTACTCTCTGTTTAAAAAACCGGCGCCGAAGAAAGCCAGACCAGCCAAAGCACGCCACAAATGGACAAAAGAAGTTAGCCAAATTCCTTTTTATATTGATACTCGACAAAGCAAAGCAACGGTTTTTTGGCAAAAGCGCAATGAAATGCTTATTAAATCTGGCGCGACAATGATGCCAGAAGCCCCTTTAAATAAAGACGGCTCTGTCGGTTTCTCCGCCAGATTTGGTGAAAAACTTCGTGATGAACACAAGGGCCAATTTAAAGACTTTGTCACAACGGAAGATATCGTCTTAAAAAGCGTTAATGAAGTCGGCTTGTTTCTCTATTTTGCTGGAACAAACAGCTGGTTAGAGCTAGTTGATGAGAACGGCAAAACCTTAAATGAATGGACTGTGGTGGAATAACCCTTATAAAAAATGTCACGCCTGAACTTTACGATTCAGACGTGACATTTTTTTAATTTAAATAACTTTTTGCTATCGCTTGATACTTATCAATCATATCTAAATAATTATCAATTTCGACATATTCGTCGATTTGGTGTGGCAAAGTTGGAACGCCCGGTCCAAAGACAACGCAATCAAATTTATTTTTTGATTTAGTGAATTCAGCTAAATCTGTGGTTCCTGCTGCTGTTATCAATGGCAACGGTTGGTCAAATTGGGCTTGAATGGCTTGAATTAACGCAGAATCTTTCTCAGCTTTTACAGGAATTTTATTGTAATCAATCGTTAATTCTAACTGATGTTTTTCTTTTTTGTTCAATTCATCAACAATTTTTTGTAATAACGCAATAACTTGGTCGTTGCTGAATTCTGGAATTGAACGGATATTCCCTTGCAAGGCAGCTTGACCTGGAATACTGTTCACTTGTGTACCACCTTTAATGACGGTTACATTGTGAATCGTTCGACCCAATTCAGGATTTTCATAGTTTGCTGTGACTTCCGCCATTTGTTGGTTTGCTTCTGTAATAAATTCGTTCAAATTATTAATCGCGTTAATGCCTTCTTCTGGCATGGAACTGTGGGCTTCTTTTCCGTGTGACACAACAGAATAGTTAATTGAACCCATGTGCGCATACATCAAGTTATAATTGGTTGGTTCTCCAATGACTAAGGCACTTAAATCATCCGCATAGCCTTTTTCAGTTAATTGTTCGGCTCCTAGTTCGCCTACTTCTTCACCAACTGTACCTAAAAATTTAACCGCTCCATTTAATGGGACTTTCTTTTCTTTTAATTCAATCATTGCTAAAACCATTGCGACTAAGCCGCTTTTCATGTCTGTTGCGCCACGTCCATACAATTTATTTCCTTCAATATGGGCCGCAAATGGCGGGAAAGTCCATTGACTTTCGTCCCCTTCAGAAACCACGTCCATGTGGCCACTAAACCCTAAGACTTTTTCTCGGTTTTCACCTAGGTAAGCAACCAAACTACTACGATTTGGTGCATAAGAAACAAGTTCAGAAGGGATCTCATATTTTTTCAAAAGATTTTGTAAATAGATTGCCACTTCTTCTTCGTTTCCATTTACAGATTTAATTTTAACCACATCTTGTAAAATACTAATTTTTTCTGATTTTTCCATTGCCATTCGCCCTTTCTTGTTATGCTTAATTCTAGTGTACGCTTCTCTCAGTAAAACCGCAACTGACTTGGTTAGGTCAGCAAAAAACACGCGACAGTTTTAAGAAATGTCGCGTGTTTTTTGCTGAGTTTATTTAAAATAATTAGGCGCTGCCAATTCATTCTCAATGACTTGATTAGGGATCACAAATTCAGGGGTGCCCATATAGTAAGGCGCAATTTCTCCTTGAGGAAACACAATCACTAATTGGTGTTTTTCATTGATATAGAAAGGTTGGTCCTTTTTAATTTTTTTGAAGGGTTGAACATCACTGGGGGCATCCTCTTTTTCGGACCAGTATATTTTATTGCTATCGTTCTTCATTTGGTCTGCTATTTGTTGTTTAATTTCACTACTAATGACATCAATGTAAAAATCATTTTTAAAAATTAAGGGGAGTGAAACGACAACATTGGCTCGTTTGTCGATGGTGTCATATTTCGTTGTCGTCGCAGAGCTGCCTTTAATTTCTGTGAAGGTTCGTTTGACCACTAGGAAGCGACGGTCGTCCACGACTTTTTCATAATCTCCAGTGACTGAAACACGAGAACCATCAAACAATTGCCCTTTGACTTGTTGAAATTCTGTTTGGGCTTCTTTCAAGTATTTTTTGTTGAGCGTGTCAGCTACTGAAGATTCTTGGGATGTTTGGATTTTAGGGACATCGATGTTTACTTCACTTTCCTGTTTTTTCGCTGTCAACGTTTTGATGGTGACTAATTGAACAATTTTATCTAACACAGGGATGTTGCGGGCTGCTTCACTAAAACCTGGAAACAAATTGACTGATAAGACAAAGCCACAAGCTACTACTAGACTACTTTGCAGTGAGCGGTTTCTAAAACGAAGCCAGGTGTACCGCTTTTTCTCTTTATGAAAACGCGCTTTGACTTCCGCTTGTAGATCCGTTGGTAACGGTTGTTGGCGGTATTCTTTTGAAAAGTTTTTAACAACGCTTTTTACAAAATCTTCCATTATTTTTTCGCTTCCTTTCTTTTACTAATTCAATAGACTTCGGAGTTCATTCAAACTGCGGTACATCTTCGTTTTAATCGTATTTTCGTTAATATCCAGGATCAAGGCGATTTCTTTTAGCGTAAATCCTTCAAAAAATTTTAATAGAATAATTTCACGATTAGGACTATCTAATTGATTAATAATTTCTTCAATTTCTAAAAAACTGCGTTGGGGATTATTTAAAAGGGCTAACACATGTTCATCTTTTTCAATATGAACAGCTTCTCGTTTCTTTTTACGCCAATAATCTGTCGCTACAGAAAGCAGAATTCGAAAGAACCACGCTTCAAAATCCTTAATATCGGGTCCTTTTTGGATGGCCTTCAGTGCCTTTTCAAAGCTTTCTTGAATCACATCCAAGGCATCTTCTTTCGAATGTGTATAGTTAAAGGCAATGCGATACATTTTTTCATACTTGGTATCTACAAGCGTTTCTAACGCGCGAATTTGTTTTTTTCTTTTCCAACCATCGAAAACCATCGATTTCTGGAACCTCCTTTCCTGTACACTTATATAGACGAATCACAAGCATAAAAAGTTTCAACTTTTTTATTATTTTTAATTTTTATATTCTAAAAGAAAAAGCGTGGTACAAAAATCACTTTGGATTTTTGCTTCACGCTCAAAATCTGATAAACGGCGGGAACAGAACCAGCTCCTTCGGAAATAAGCCGAAATTGTTGAGAATCACGAAGAACGTAGTGATTCGATGATGAACAATACCTACTTGGTCTCCAAAAATTAAAGAACAATTTCCGGAAATTTCTTCTTATTTCTCGGAGCTAAGCGGTGCTGTCCCGACCTTGTTTTCTTCTCCCGAGTGCGGTCTTAGTGCACTCAGCGTTTTAATAAAATGCGACCAATCAACAGGACGTGGTGGTGCTAGCCAAATAATTTGGGTAATCTCAGGCCAATCGACAAAATGAATATCCGATAAAATTAATTGTACACTTTCATCTACATGTGCTTTGAAAATGATATTCCATTCCGTAATTTTTTCAATATTTTTTTGTATCATACGATTATAGGCTTCACCAAAGGAAAAGTCGACACACAATGTAATCGGAGCCAAAACTTTTTTCAATGGTAACGCATCCACCATTAACAACAGATACCGATAAAATAAAAACTGTCTGGCATCCCAAACAACGGGATTCGTTTTTTGTTCTTGAATAAATTGTCGACTAGCAGAAAAATACTCTGTATACGTTTCTGCAAAGTAGGTTATATCCATTTTGCGATAACTATAGTTTGCTTCTATTGGAAAATGGAACAATTTAAAATGAACGATTGTTACTTTTTGTTCAAAACCTCGCAGGACTTCCTCGGAAAGCTGAAATTGTAATTTTAAATAACTTAACAAGTCACGATTCAATTGTTGAATTTCTGCAAATCTTTGGCAAAGTGCTGCTGAAGCTACTTGAAGCCACTCTTCAGCAATTAAAAATAAGAGTAAATAATTGCCTTCGTTTGTTCGTTGTGGTTCTGGGATTTGAAGACTCTCTAACCAATTGAAAACATTCTGCTGATTGTCACCGGCTAATTGTTTTAACACCTGCGAATCTACTTTTTTCTCTACATAAAATTGTTGCTGCGTTCGTACCAAAGAAACCGCCAAAAAATGAAAACATTTAGCTTGTGCATAGCCCGCACGCTGATTAAGATGAACCTTCTCAGAAAAAAATAGCTCAAAGTTCCGAATCTGCTCTAAAACTTTTTTACCGTACAACGAAAAATCACGTTGGTATAATTGTAAAAAAACCAGTGTTGTTACTTCGCGTAAATTGGTTTCATTTCCCACTAAGTGAAATTCTTTATTAATTGTAATTTGGTAATTTTCCAGCATTTTCTTTAATTCCTTGAACTCCTTATAAGCCAATGTGTGACTAACAAAGTGTTCTAAAGCAAACTCATTCACAGAATCAAAACGCTGAAAAAAGAAATCTTGAAACATAGCAAAACGTAACGACTCTTTAATATAGCAATCAATCAAAGTAGCGGAAGTTTCCGTTCCTGATTCATTAAGAGTTAAGAAAATACCATCGCTCACAATTTGAAAATCCTCTGATAAACCAAATTCAATAAAATCGGCATTTAATTCAGCGACCGTTTTGTTCACGATAAATTCAGATAATTCTAACTCCTGCATTACGGTTTCTTTTGACTCTGTTAACATCGGTGCATTTTCCAGTAACTGAAATAAGGCGATTTTTCTTTTATCCACTTTATTTAAAAACATCATCAATATCATAGACTTCTCTCACATCCATTTTTTTCCCATACAATCCATTTCCTGAAAGAAAGTACCCAACCGCTGCTAAATAGCTTTCAGATTCTTCATCGCCGCCTGCACCAAGTCCGTTAGGAAAGACAAAATCTTTATTCACTTGTAGGGGATGAGCCGTTGTTTCTTTTGTTTGTTTCTTTTTTTCTTTTGACATTGCCGGTTTCTCCACAGGTTTGTCTTTTTTCTTGGGTGAAGGCTTTTTTTCTTCAGAAGGAACCGTTGTTTTTTGATCTTCCGGAGGGGTTGGCGCAGGTTGTTCCGGTTCTGACTTTTCCTGAGGGGTGATTGATTCTGGTTTTGGTTGAATTTCTTCCGTTGGTTCTAAGGGATTATAAATAGGTGTCGCCAATGTTTGAATTGGTTCTATTTCGACAGCCGTAAAAATTAGCAAAGAACTAAATAAAAAAAGATACTTTTTTCTCATGGCTTCTCACTCTCTCTACCTCTACTTTATGGGAAGCAATTCCTTGTAAAAGTACCTTTACTTTTACAAGGAAAACCCTTTTTGTCAATAGATAGCTCTTTTTATTGCTCAGATTGTTGTTCTTCCTCTTTTTTCTTTTTACGATACAAGAAGAAAATCAATAAGAGCAGCGCTAGAATGATGAATGCAATCAGTAGATACAACCACCAATTGGTTCCTTTAATGGTTACGTCTTTTTCATTTAATTCTTTAGCAACGTCCCCAGAAATAGTAAATTCTTTTGTAAATTCCCATTTGTACAGGTACCGTTCTTCACCATTGGCACCTTTAACTTGATAGGTGCCCTTTTCATCTTTTACACCATAGGCCGTTGATTTCAAGACATATTTCCCTGGCGTTAATCGTTCCCCTTTTAAAGAAATTGGGTAACTAAAGTTAGAGTTTGGCGCCACTTGCATATCCTCAGTATCGGATTGGTAAAGCGTTTCGCCTCCTTTTGAAACAGTGTTGATTAAATGTAATTGGTTTAAATAGGCCGCTTGTGGGTTTTGTAAAGAAACATTGATGACGTTTCGCGCGTTGACTTGGCCTGGTTTAACCCCCAGTAATTTTAAATCTGGTTGAACCTTTGTCTCATTTTGCTGAAGAATAATGGCCACAACATAGGAGTATTCATTATTAATAGCTAACCCTTTTGATTGATCCGCAGAAGTCGTGGTTTCTTTCTTTTTCTCTTTGAGTGTTATGCCGCCAGCCATCACGCCATCAAAAGAATCTTTAGGCATCGTGATGGTTAAAGGTAAGGTCTTTTGGGAATGTTTCGGCAAGATGATTTCTTTCGGTGCTTCCACATAATCTTTTAAGTTAAAGCGTAAAGTTTTGTCAGGTTTGATCCCGTTTTGGCCATATTCTACTACGCCATTTAAATTCGTTGTCGCTGAGTTCACTGTATTTTCAATGGTAATGTCTTCATCTGTATCATTACGTAACTGTATTTCTACGGTTTGTTTGGCACCAGGCGCCATTTTTAAGTCAAAGTAGGTTTTTGATTTATCCACTTGATTTTCGGGAATTGTTGGTGTGACCGCAAAATTAAATTCAGAAGCGTGCGCCTCCACGCCAATCCAGCCAAATAACATACAAGCGATTACCGTTGCATATACTTTCCATCTGTTCATATTCATTCTCCTATGTCTGTCATTCTTTGTTGTATTATAAGCACCAAAAGACCGAAAGATAAGCCAAAAAATTTTTGACTTATATCCCGATCTTGCGTGTATGCTGTCGTTCTTAGTTTCCTGTGTTAGCAGGTGTATCTGTCAAAGTCCAAGTAAAAGTTGTCGTGTATTTTTTCGCATATTTTGTGGTTGAACCAGGTACTTCTAATGAAATACTTGTTTTAGCGGCATCTACACTATCGCCCCAGCTCATTAAGTACGTACCCGCACCTTCTTTATCGCCAGCAGCCATGACCACTGATTCAGCCCCAGTTGGGTTTAATTCAATCGTAGCTGGCGCTGTCGTTGGTTTTGCAGATTGTGAAGCTGAAACCACGCGTCCGTTGCTTAAAGTTACTTTAGCCGCTGTTAGTTCTTGGTTGGCTTCAGTTTTGAATTGACCATTTTGTTTTACTTTTAACGTCCAACCTGTCTCAGTCCCACGATTATCTGAGACTTGAACAAAGTTTGGGCCTTCTTGGTCGGCACCAGCGTTATCTTTGTATTTTTGTGTTTCTGCATAGTAGGTCATATTTTTTGAGGTAATCGTTTGTTCCCCAAAAGATAAACTAGATGCATAGTCAATGGATAACGGACCTGCTGTCCCTGGCTTAGGCCCTGTCGGATCAGTTGGATCAACTGGCGTAATTGGTTTATCCGGATCTGGATTCGTCGGATCAACTGGATTCGTTGGGTTCGTATTTGGTGCAAATTGAATCGCTCCGTTTGTTTGGTATTCACCACCGTCGACTGCTAATGCACTCATTGGTACAAGTGCTAGTGCGCCTAAAGTTGTGGTTGCCATCAATGTCATTACTTTTGTCTTTTTCATTTATTTCCCTCCATTATTTACTGGTACATCTGAAAGTAGCCAAGTCAATGTTGTTTTATATTGTACTGCATCCTTAGGGGTTTTCCCGGGAACAGTTAGTGAGATTGCCCGTGTGATTGTGGCATTTACTTGCTGTCCTTGTTGATTTTTTTCGGTCACTTTTTCTGCTTGCCCCCACAGCGTGATCCACGTTCCGGCGCCGGTCTTTTCTGGGGCTTGCATGACAACAGTTTCTGCGCCTGCAGCATCCAATTGAATGTTTGCGGTAGCAGTTGGCGGCAATACGTCCGTCGCATTTGAGCGCACACTGGGCTCAGCAAAGGCGACGGTGGCGCCTGTTAATTCTTTGTGTAATGTTTCTGCATTACGAAATTGACCATTTTGTTTCACTTTTAAAACCCAGCCAGCATTGGTTCCCCGTAAATCACTTACTTGCACATAATTAGCAGTTGCCAATTCACTTGCTGAACCATCTGGATTTTTATAGGTTTGCGCTCTGGCAAAATACGTTTGATCCTTATTCGATATCTCATTACTCCCAAAATCCAAACTTGAGGCATAATCGATGGAAAGCGGCCCAGGGGTACCTGGATTAGGTCCATCAGGATTCGTTGGATCGACTGGTCGAACTGGTTTTTCTGGATCAGGATTTTCTGGATTTACTGGATCCGTCCCATCTGTGCTTGGGGTAAAAACAATCGACTGTTCGCTATCAAAAACGACCGTCGCCGCTTCAGCAGGAACAGTGGCGCCAAGCAACATTGTTCCGAATAACAAGGAGTAGACGACTGTTTTTTTCATTTACTTAGCCTCCAACATTCGTTGGTACAGATTTCAATGTCCATGTTAAGGTCGTACGATATTCTTTTGCTAATTTAATCGCTTTACCTGGGACATTTAATTTCACGGCAGTAGCACCTTCTGTCGCATCTTTCCCAAAACGATAGACCCAAGTCCCCATTCCTTTGCCATCTTCTGCTTTGACTAATTCTACTTCTGTTCCAGGAACAAAGGTATGTGCTGCTGTTGGTGTTGGCGCGTATGCGGCATCAACAATCGATGTCACACCTGCATTGGCAATCGATAAAGCGGCCCCCACTAATTCTTCATTTTGGGCTGTTTTGAATTGCGCATTTTGTACAGCGCTTAACGTCCAGCCTTCTTGTGTCCCACGTTTATCCGTTACCTGAACATAGTTTGGACCTGTTGTTCCATCTTTAAATGTTTGAATTTGTGCGTAATAATCTTTCGTGTCGGAAGTGATTTTTTGGGCGCCAAATTGAAAGCTTGAAGCATAGTCAATTGATAAGGGGCCTGCAGTCCCTGGTTTTGGTCCAGTTGGGTCAGTTGGATCTTCTGGTTCAACTTTTTCATCTGGATTGGTTGGATTAACTGGCTTCGTTGGATCTGTATCTGGTTCAAATGTAATGGCACCATTACTTGTATAGTTCACGTTAATATCTTCCGCAAATGCTTGTTGTGTCGCTAGGACACCGCTAAATCCTACAATCCCTACTACTGCTAATACTGTTTTTTTCATCTTCTCTTCTCCTTTTAATAAATAATATGCCTATAGTGATAAGGCTGATTCCCAAATAAATAAATGGTCCTTGATTGGTGGTACCTGTCGCTGGTAATCTTCCTTGTCGCGACCCATATACGCCAGAAGAAAGGACAGATGAAGCGCCTCCGTCAGCTGGCTTGGTGGGTTCGGTCGTTGTGGAAGAATTACTAGTCGCTGTTGTCGACTCTTCTGTGGGATATTCATACGTTCCATAAAAGGAGACAACACCACTATTTTCATAAGCTGCTTCCCCAAACGCAGTGTCTGAATGACAGAAGCTGAAAAGACCTAAAAAACAACTAAGCAAAAGGTATTTTTTCATCTCACTTCTCTCCTCCTTGTTATGGTGCCATGACTAATGACCATGACAATGTCCCTTTGAATTCGCCAACTTTTTGTTTCTCGACTGGCACAGATAGTTTAAGTCCCCGTTGGTTTGCCGCACCCCAATCTTGGTTAATTGTATAACTACCTGAACCGGAGCCTTCATTTTCTGTAACAACCGTATCTCCTTTATTGAGTAAAAATTCTCCTTTGTCTGTAACCAATGACAAATCTTCCAATTGATCTGTGCCGTTCGTTAAGGGATTCGTTACCTGAACATTCAGTTTCCAAGGCGTACTTTCTGTCCCGCGTGTGTCTTGAACGACTAAATCATCTGAAAGAGTTGGCCAGTAAACTTCTGGCTTGGCAGAAATTTTTTGTTTGCCAAAATCAATTGTTTTAGGTACTTTTTCTAACGTTAATTCACCAGAAATAGACACATTGATTTTTTTATTTAACGTTTCACCAGCTTCTGTAAATTGATAATTGGCTGGCACTGTTTTGGCTAATTCTTCTGGTTTCGCTTGCTGAATGGCTTGGAAGGTTGCGGCATCAAGACTTGGTGTTTGATTGGCCCGACCATCTGCGAAAATCACCGTTGCTTGTGTCCATTGTGCCAACTCGTCTGAATTCGTTAAGCCATTTGCTTCTTTTAATTTCAAATGCGCACTTGTCGCATACAAGGCAAACGAACGATCTTTGGCAAGGACACTTTCATTTTTCACAACAACTAAATGAACCGTTTTGTTTTGCAAATTATCTCCTGACGTCCCTGCTTCTAATTGAATATCATGTGTCCGCGATACAGTTTTTTCTGCTAACGGCGCTTGGATTTGTGGTAAATCCGTCTCTTTTAATGAGGTTTTGAAAAACGGCCGACCTTTTGCGCCAAGCATTTCTATTACTTTATCGACAGTCGTTAGTTGCGCTGCCTCATCTTCTGTGACAATCACCGATTGCCCTGAAAGTTCCACTTTATTTGAAAATTGAACTTTTACCTGATAACTGTAGTTCGTATTCGTTGCTTTCCATGAAAGCGGGGTGGTATCTTTCTGCTCTGGAATTTGCTCTATCGTGCTCCCAACTTCACTAGATTTAACCGTTCCTTGGTGCAACCAAGAACCTGTTACTTCGTCAGGAAGGAAGCTTAGGGTTGGTGTTAAAGTACTTGAGGTCGGAATCATCAAACGTCCTTTTTGAACTTTTTGTCCAGCTACTTCGGTGCCCCACGCTTGTAAGGTTAACGGCGCATTGCCAGCTTTGACCTCTTTTACATCATGAGAAATAGTACCTGCACCTGCCACAATTCCAGGGTTTTCCACTTCATAATCGATGATAGAGCCAGGAATTGCTATCCCATAGCCATTGGCACCCTTGGTCACATCGTTATCGCCAATAAATGTTTTTCCAGTCGCTTTTTCAATCCCATGAAACGTTGTTGGCGTAAGTTTTGTAGCATTATTGACCGTTGGATTAATCGTTAAGACCTGATAGGCTTTGACATTTCCAAACCAAGTCCCTGTGCTATCCACCAAAGCAGTTGTATCTGTCGTTGGTTTAATCCATAAAAGTTCATCTTTTGTTGGATCGACGGCTTCAAAATCCGCAATGTTTACCTTACCTGTACCAGGAATTGTTTCTAATGTTGCATGATCCTGAACCGTTAGTTTGCTAGCTGAAATTAAATTGGCTGTGTTGGTGATCCCAATTCCAGCGTTTTTAGATAGATGAATTGATCCGAATTCATTGTAAGTCGTACTGTGGTTCGCGGCAGTAGCAGAAACGCCATTTTTGATGTTCCCACCATTAGCCATTAATTTAATGCCATTGGTGACATTCAATTCCGTAAAGTTGACAACGCCTAAGCCTGTCGCATTTAGTGGTTCTGTTTGATAGTTATTGGTGCCGTCAACGTTAGTCCCAAAGTTAAAGGCCACTTTATTTGAACTAGCATTCACAATTGCATTAGTAAAATTATCTGTTGATGAACCACCGGATAAACCGTTAATACTAACTGCACCTTGAACATTTGCGGTAACATCACGTAAAATTTTTCCGCCACTGATATTGGAATACTGTGTTGCATATAAATTTCCAATACTAGAACCCGCTGCTTGAATATTCATTGTAATCTTGCCGTTCTTGGTATACGCAGCATTGGTTCCACCATCACCGTAAATGCTGGCCCCATTTAGAGATTCCACACCTGTTTTAGTGAAAATATTTAAAGTAATTGTGTTTGATTCATCCGTTCCTAGTGTCGTATTTTGACCATAGGGCCGACCACCAGTAATGTAGGTATTACCAGGCAACTTAAACTCTCCGTTGTAGTTTCTTAAATCAATTAAGAGTTTGGCATTTCCAAGAAGTGAGCCCGCATTGGTAATACCACCTGAAAAACCGTTCGCGCCTGTCCGAGGAGTTCCTGAGAAATTTCCTCCGTAGATGCGATTGTCTGAATTACCAGTAATTGTATGGCCACCGCTTGCTCCATAAGAAGCGCCCATCGAAGCATTAATTACTCCTTCATAAACCGTTACGCCGACATTCCCAACATTTTTGGCATCATTCCAGCCACCGCCTGAAAGAAACCAATCGACTTGGCCATTATTAACAATTGTTTGACCGTTTCCATAAACTCGAGCTGCTTGATAGCCTGTTCCTTCTAATGTGTCAGCAATCCCGCCATTCAATGTGTTAGAAGTATTGCCTTCAACAACACCTGAAAAAGAGCCACCATATGTCCAGCGAGCAATGGTATTATTTAAAACAGTCTTAGTATCTCCTTTTATATAGATATCCCAAGTATCATTACTAGCAGGATAGCCGCCGCCACCAACAATATCCCAACCTGAATTATACCCACGACTTTTATTGGTCGTTGAATAATCTAAGCTTGTCGGTTTTGCGCCTGAATAAGCCATACCATCGCCACCTAAAGACCCATCACCATTCGCTGTTCCCACTTCAATTGTTGTATTTCCTTCAATATAGCCGCCGCGGCCAGCTGCAGTTGAATAAATTGCACCATTATTAAACGAACCGCTGACTAATTTAGAAGAAATATTTCCGAAAACTTTAAAAGCTGCTGCCGATTTGGCTAATTCTGCTCTTTGCTGTGGTGTATAAGCATCATACGTTGCTTCATTTGAGGCCCCAATTTGACTCTTGTTAAATTTCGAAACATTGTTACCAGCACCGCCGTTAAAATCATTAATACCACCAGCGGTATTCGTTCCTGCTGTAACCACATTCGTAATATTTCCGATGATCGTTCCAGAATATTGGTTGCCTCCTTCAAAATCTGCACGACCCGCACTATACAACTGTGTATTTAAATTTGTAGTAATTCCATCAGTCGCACGATTCGTTCCTATATCGCCGCGGGAAGAGCCACCAATAAAACGTTGTCCCGCTGTATACCAACGGCCATATCCAGAAATATCGTTTGTTACTTTTCCACCAATATTTCCGTATTGAACACCGCCATAATACGTACTTAGTTGGAAACCTGTAGCAGCATTCGTAATTGCAACCTTTGTTGAGACGTTACCAGTAACATTCGCTGTGTTGGTTGCGTTGGTTCCATAACCTCCCCCATAAATTGAAGCAATTCTGCCACCAGAATCATTGACAACCAATGAAGTATTCCCAGTCACTGTCCCAATATTGGCGCCCCCACTTAATGTATTTAGTCCGCTCCGTGTATTGTTAATAACAATCGTAGGATTTCCAGCTAAATTACCACCATTTTGGTTTCCGCCATAGAAATTCCATGTCCCTGTACCTGTACTATTTACTGTTAAAGTTGGGTTTCCTGAAACATCTCCTGTATCCGTTCCACCGTATACGGTCAGACCGTTTCCACTAGAGCCGCCATTCAAGTTCAAACTGTAACCATTTAAATACATATTCGTACCTGTATAGTTTAGATTTCTCAAAGTGATGTTTGAGCCAAAAAAGATATTTTGATTAAATCCTAACGTCTTAGAACCCGTTGGCGCCGTTTGATCCATACTAATCGGATCTGCGCTGTTTCCAGTAATCACTAAATGATTGACCTTGCCTTGCAAGGCGTAAAAAGTCATATTACTTGCCGTAACGGTGTCAGGAATCACTTTAGCGGTGGTCGCCGCACTCGTCGTAATATTGTTTCCTATATAAAGAGTGAAATCGCCATTGTTTCCCTGTTGATACAAATCAAACAAGGCTTCTTTCAAGCCAGCCTCTGTCGATGCATATTCTTTGTACGCTGCTCCATCTCCTGCTGGACTTGGCACAACAATCACTTTTGTTTTATCTGCAGGAGCAATTGTGTCCGCAATGGACTGATCAACTGAGATAGCTCTGGCCATGCGTGTCAGTTTCTGTTTAAAGACAGCCGTAAGTTGTGTATCTTCTGAAAACTCTAATTGAAGAAGTTCTTCATTTGTATATGTTTTTCCTTGATAAGACCAGCCAACGAAAGTCGCATTTTCCTCATTATTCGCCCATTTTGGTAATTCTTCTGTCCGAAGTGGCTGATTTTTTTCTTTTACCACTTGATAACTTTTGGCATCATTTAGAAACAAAGCTTGATCCGTTGTTTCAAAGGTCAAGGTGATTTGCTTCTGCTCTTCGCTTGGTTTTGTTTCTGTGGAAGAGGTGGTTACTTTTTCTGTGATAGCACTAGATTCCGTCATTGATGACTGTTCTGCAGAATGTGCGCTGCTTTCTTTTGTTGCTTCACTTGTACTGGTTTCTGCTGTTTTTGGCTGTGTCTGCGTACGTTCCGTTTGTTGCTCCTCTTCAATCGCCCACGCTGAAACAGATAAAAACGGTTGTACAAGTAAACAAGTTGCCAATAAAACAGCGATTTTCTTTTTCATTAACTTCATCACTCCTCCCTCGAAGTAAACTTTCCACAACCAACCTATGGCTCAAGTATACGAAGTTTTCTTCTGATTTTTTTAAAGATATTTTCTTAATTTCAAAAAAAAAATTTATTTTTTAATTTTCTTTTTGTTAACTAAACGAATTTTTTGCTATTTTCTGTAAGATAAAATGTTAATTTGTTCACAAAAATAACAAAAACGTTGTTTTTTAACATTAAAATTAACAAACGAGTTCGTAGTATAGCACGGATTTTTTCTCATGTAAACATCATTAAATAAACATTTTTGTTTAATTTATACATATTTCCCAGCTAAAAAAATGACAAAAATAAATAAACAGAGGCCTTAGAAATATTTCTAAGGCCTCTGTTTATTTATACGTATTCACAAACTGGACTGTTTCTTGGTAACATTGTTTAGCTTCTTTTGTTTGATAGTCGAATTGATATTCGTGGGTGATCGTTGCTTTCTTATCTTTGAAAAAGAGAGCTGAAACTGGAACATTTAAAGTTTTTAACCGCTGAACCAAGGCTAGTCCTTGCTCTTGGAATGAAAAACTATTGCCATCTGTTAGATACGTCGGGGGAAATTCTTTGGTGACTTTATCCACTAAACTCACTTCTTGCAGTTCTGCACTCGTCTGCCAGTCTTTAGTGCCGAGCAAGGACCAAGCCACTGTTTTAACGAAAAATTTCATAAAACGATTATCACTTTGTTGGTTGGCCATTTGTTTCAAATCCACCGGACCACAATACGAGAGTGTACCTTTTAAATGGTTAGCTGGCAACGCTGCAGTCATACCTAATTCTTTGGCATAGTTGGTATTGGTTTGAACTGTTGCATATTGTAGAGCAATCTGGGCACCCGCACTGTCCCCGCCAATAAAAAGCTTAGATAAATCTAACATGGGATACGCTTGTTTCTTTTCTAATAAAAATTGAACAAGTTCATCGACCTGCTGGAGCTGGCTTGGATAAGGTGCGTCTGGTGCTAATTCATAATTCATTGAAATAAAGGCAACTGAGGAATCAGCCACTAAACGTGTCGCAAACTCTTTCATCCCAGACTTATCTCCTCCCACATAGCCACCACCATGGACCCATAAAACGACTGGTACCGCTTGTTTTGACGCTTGGGGATAATACAAATCAAAGGTATTCTTTTTTCTTGAAGAAGGGTATGTTTGATTTTCTTGCAATTGGACATTGGGCAATGCTTTATCATAGGAAGCTGAATCTTTTATTTCAACTTCGCCTGCGAATAACTGGTTGATGACCCAAGCGCCTGGCTTAGGGGATAATTGAAAGGCGAGAAACACACCTAAGCAAATAACCACAAGGATTCCTAACAACCAAAGGATAAAACGTACGATTTTTCTTTTCACTCTATTCACCTGCTTTAATTTGTAGCAAAATTATAGCATGTTTTTTAGCCAAAGCGTTTATTTTGAAACAGCTTTTTTAGAATTTGATGTACTTTTATCATTTGAAATGCCCTCTTAAAAGCTGTAAAATGAACAAAATGACTTTAACCTTTAGGAGGTTGCCAAATGAAAGCTCTGATTTCCATTGATTATACGAATGATTTTGTCGCCACAGACGGAAAACTAACCACTGGTGCCGCTGGACAAGCCATTGAAACGGCCCTTGTTCAACAAACAAAGCACTATTTTGACAATGGCGATTTTGTGGTTTTTGCCATTGATGGGCATGATCCCCTAGATCACTATCATCCTGAAAACAAACTTTTCCCGCCCCACAATGTCTTAGGAACTGACGGGCGTAATCTGTTTGGCTCGCTAGCTGATTTTTATCAAGCTCACAAAAATGAGGCAACCGTTTATTGGATGGACAAACGGCACTATTCTGCTTTTAGTGGCACGGATTTGGACATTCGGTTACGAGAACGAGGAATTACAGAGCTTTGTTTAACTGGTGTTTGTACAGATATTTGCGTGTTGCATACGGCTGTCGATGCCTATAATTTAGGCTATCAATTAATGATTCCTGAACGCGCCGTTGCTAGTTTTGATGAACAAGGACACGAATGGGCGTTACGCCACTTTAAACAAACTTTAGGAGCAACCATTCTATAAAAAGACTAGTCAATCCTTCCGTGCGCCCTATCTATATTCAAAAAATCCTGTAAACAACACAAAAGCCAACCTTACTATGGATAAGGTTGGCTTTTTTACACTCATTTTAACTCCGAGCCTGCGGATTAGTGATAACTAGCATTCACAGAATAAGCAGAGACTGTTAGTTGATAGAAATTAGCTACTCATAAAAAGTGGGGAAGCCCACTTTTTATAGACCAATGACCGTTGCAAAGAAAGGAACCACTAAAACAGTAACTACACCAACCACTACGACAGAAATACTAGCCATAGCAGCCTCTGTTTCACCCATTTCCATGCCAACTGCCACACCTAGGGCATGTCCGGCCGCACCTAAAGCTAAACCTTTGGCGATTGGATTGTTAATCTTAAACCATTTCAATGCAATTCGACCCAAGGCATAGGTTAGTACACCATTGAAGATTACGGTAAACGCCGTAATAGAAGCAATGCCGCCAACAGTTTGAGAAATAGGTACGGCAATCGCTGTTGTAGCTGCTTGTGGTAAGATTGAGGCCACTAAATGATTATCCATGCCAATCACTTTTCCTGCAAAATAAACAGCCACTAGCGAACCAAAAGAACCAATTGTTAACGCCGTTAAAATTTCTAACCAATATTTTTTCAACACGTCTCTCTTTTTATATAAAGGAATCGCAAACGCTACTGTCGCAGGCTCTAGAAAGAAGCTGATATATTTGCCACCTTCATTGTATTGCTCGTAACTAATTCCTGTTACTTTTAAAACGACAACGCCTAAAATCATCGCAACGAATAATGGCGTAAATAAGAAGAAACCTTTACTTTTTTTAAACAACCAAGTACCTATGCCAAATACAGCTAATGAAATAATAATGCCAACATACGGATTCATGCGCGAACCTCTCCTTTCGCTTTCTTCGTTGCTGCGGGTTCTTTTTCTTTTCGAGCATCTTTCATATGCAATAAAAAGGCGCCCGTCCAACCAGTCGTTGCTAGTAACGCTAGTGTCGCTACTAAAATAACAAAAACAATTTGAACGCCAAATTGTTGCATAATCCCTAAAGAATTAACTAAGGAAATCCCTGAAGGAACAAATAAAAATGTAATAACCGTTGATAAGCTATTACCTAGCCCTTCCACTTGCTCCAATTTAACAACTTTTGTACATAAACCAATGAACAATAACACCATGCCAATTACTGAAGCAGGCATTGGTATTGGAGAAATGAACGCCAAGCCGTTGGCGATTAACATAATAATGGCAAAAACTGCTGCTTGTTGTAAAAATGAATATACTTTCTTTTCCATGCTTCTTCGCTCCCTTTTGTCTGTTTTCTATGGGTTAAGTATATAAAGAAAACGTTTTTTTAAGGGCTTTTTTTCATGAAATGCCAGAATTTCTTCACCAAATGCAAAAATCACCACTTGAAATGCATTCGACATTTCAAGTGGTGATTTTTTAACTTAAGCCAAGTTTTTCTTTAAATTCTTTGACGTATGAACGGCTAACAGGTACTTTTGAGCCGTTGGTTAAAATTACTTGCAACGTGTTATTAAACCACGGCTGGATTTCTTGAATTTTTGTTCGATTCAAGATGAAACTTCGGTGCGTTTTAATAAAGAGCGCGGCAGGTAATTTTTGTTCAATACTGTTGAGGGTCCCTGTCATCTTGTAGACCTGTTGATCTACAAAAATGCTCAGTTGCCGTTCTTCGACAGAAACGAGGTAAATATCTTCTGGCGCCACAAGATAAATGCGGTCTTCCCCTTGAATAGGTATTGCTTCAGATTTCGGTTCTTTTTCAGCAGTGTTTTCTGGGACAGCTTGAGCCATTTCTTTCGATGCTTTTTCAATGACTTGTGTTATCTTTTCTTCTTCAAAAGGTTTCAAAATATAATCTTTTGCATTCACTTGAAAGGCCTTTAACGCATATTGATCATAGGCGGTTGCAAAGACCAAGTAGGGCGCTTTTTTAAGATGGGTTAATTTTTCCGCTAAATCAAACCCGCTTTCATCAGTCAAATGAATATCTAAAAATAACAAATCTGGCTTTTGATCCATCATCTCTTCCATTGCCTCCACCACAGAATCCGCTTCTGCAACGCTCGTCACTTGCGGATGTTGGGAAACAAGATAACTCAATTCTTCTCGTGCTAAGGGCTCATCATCAACGATTAATACGTGCATCTAATTCCTCCTGTTCCATCGGGATTTCTAAATGAACATGGCTCCCGCCTGTCTCTAAATTTTCAATTAAAAAACAACCTTCTGATCCATAAAGGTTCGCCATTCTGCGGGACAAGTTTTCCAGTGCCGTGCCGGTGCCTTTTTCCGAAGCCACTGTCGTCTTTCCTAATAACAAGCGGCGTTCTTCGGGAATCCCTTGCCCATTGTCATACACATCCACATGTAATTTGTGTTGTTTTGCTTTGACCACTACCCGGACTTGATTGTTCTCCTTCCGGCTGCCAAATGCATGCTTGATGGTATTTTCCACTAACACCTGAATCGCATACGGCGGTACTTTTTCTGAAGCAACCGCTTCTTCCACGTCAAATGTTACTTGATAACGATTCGGAAACCGTGCTTGTTCTAATGACAAATAGGCTTTTACTTGTTCTAGTTCTTGTGAAACTGGGATCGTAGTTTGCACGGCTCCCTGCAAGTTGCCTCGAAAGTATTTGCTTAATTGGAGCAATAGTTTCCGCGCTTTTTCACTGTCTTTCCGCATTAATGCGGAAATAGTATTGATGGCATTAAAGAAGAAATGCGGGTTCACTTGCGCTTGCAAGGATTTAATTTCAGCTTCTTTAAGTAATTTTGATTGTACTTCCGCTTCCCCTAATTCAATTTGTGAAGAAAAAATTGTCCCAAGACCTTCTGCTAACTGTTCCTCGACATGTGTTAATTGCGCTGGATCCGTAAAGTACATTTTTAAGGTGCCAACAATTTGCTGATGGGAAAATAATGGAATCACAATCGCCGCTTGCAACGGACAATTAGGGTCCGAACAACCAACTTCTTCTTTGGCATGCGCGATGGTCATTTGGCCCGTCCGTAACACTTCCCGAGAAAGCTCCGTGATGACTTCTAGCTCTGGAATATGATGATCGCTTCCTGCGCCAACATGAGCTAAAATTTGATGACTGTTTGTCATGCTAATCGCACTGACTTTTGTATAATGCTTAATAATCTCCGCAACTTTTTTGCTGGAATTTTTATTGAGGCCTTCTCGAAAATATGGCAGTGTTTCCGCTGCTAATTCCAAAACATCGTGCGTCTGAACCGCTTTGGCCTGCTCTTCTTGTTTCAATGTCGTTGTTAGAATCGACATAAAAATAAACGTTCCTACGCTATTTAACAAAATCATCGGCAGCGCAATAAAACGAACCAACGTGGCCCCATCCGCTAGATCACCGCTGAAAAAGAAAATAAAAATCATTTGAATCATTTCCATACACGCTCCGACAATGGCAGAAAAGCCGGCAGACGGAAAAACGGTTTGCTTTGCCATGCGGCTCCCTAAAAAACCGGCAATTAAGCCAACAATTAAAGAAGCAGGCACATAAAAGAAACTATGCCCCCCGCCTTGAATAACCCGATGAAAGCCAGCAATTAAACCAACCGTACTGCCGACAATCGGACCACCTACTAATCCAGAAACGCCAATTACTAACGTACGCGTATTCGCAATGGAAGCATTGCTGCTTAAATAGGTTAGTAAATTATTGGGAACAATCTGATTCTTAGCGATTTCGATACCTGTAAAATTAGAAATAATAGCAAATAAACCAAAAATCAAAATCAACTGAACTTTTGAAGACATTTTTTCACGACTTAATAAAACACGCTTAAAATAAGGCACATTCACTAAAAGAAAGGCCAGTAAAATAATTAAGCCCACCCGTTCCATCATTAAAATAAATAATTCGACCACACCGGCACCTCCTTCCTATTAACTATACTATAAATCAAGGAAAAGAAAAAAATGAAGCTTCTCAAAAAAGAGGCTTCATTTTTTCTATTCATTAAAACGCAGGAATATTGGCACCTTTAGAATTTTTCTTGATGTATTCAGCAACTTCTTTTGTTGTCATCGCTTCTTTTAAAACCTTGATCTTTTCGCTATCTTTTTCGCCTTTACGTGTCACAACTTGTAATGCGTAATGTTTACTTGCTTCTTCATCTTCTAACAAGATCGCATCTTTCGTTGTTAAACCAGCAGGTTCTAAGTAGGCTGGGTAGCAGAACACCATAGCAATGTCTTTTTCATCATAGGCTTTAGCTAAATTCAGTAAATCAATGCTTTCAAAAGTAATGTTTTTAGGATTTTCCACGACATCTGCCACCGTGCCGTTAAAGCCGACACCTTCTTTTAATTTAATCACGCCGTTTGCATTTAAAATTGCTAAAGCACGGCCTTCATTGGTTGGATCGCTAGGAATCCCCACTTTGGCATTTTCAGGTAAATCTTTCGCATCTTGGTATTCTTTTGAATAGAAACCACCAGCAAAATAATAAATCGGTTGCACAGCCACTAAATCAGCTTTTTTCTCTTTGTTAAACATTTCCATAAATGGTTCATGTTGGGCAAAATTGGCATCCGCTTCGTCATGTTGCACGGCATCGTTGTAGGCAACATTGTCGCTCACTTCCATAATGTTAATTTTGTACCCTTTTTTCTCAGCTTCTTTCTTGGCAATTTCCAAGATATCTTTTGAAGATTCCAATTGCACGGCAACGGTAATCTCCTTGTCTTTTTTCTGATCTGCTTGTTTATTTCCCCCACAGGCAGCTAAAATGACTGTTGCAATAACAGCGAATGTTGCTAAATAAAACTTCTTCATTCTTTTGTCCTCCTACTTTCTTTTGTCTAGTTTTTGGGCAATGAAGTTCCCAAGCATTTGTAAAATGAAGACCAGTGCAATCATAATCACAATGGCAACATACATAATACCGTATTCATACCGTTGATACCCGACACGAACTGCAAAATCGCCAATCCCGCCGCCACCAACAACACCCATCACCGTGGAATATGAAACCATACTCACTGTCGTGGTTGTGTAAGCAAGGACTAATCCGCTACGTGCTTCCACCAATAAAAAGTGCCAAATGTATTGGACTTTCGAGGTACCTAACGAATTAGCTAAAAAATAAATTTCTTCTGGAACATCCAACAGCACTTGTTCAACCAAGCGAGCAAAAATCGCGATCGCAACAATACTCAATGGCACAGAGGAAGGAATTGGGCCAAACGCCTTTCCTAAAACAGAACGAGTGACTGGAATCAACGCAATCACAAATAATAAATAAGGAAACGAGCGAATAACAGTTACAATGAAATTTAAAACCCAGTACAGCCAAGGTTGATGCCCTTTGACTTTCGGATTAGCCAAAAATAGTCCTAAGCCTAAAGGCAAGCCGACAAGCAAACAGATAGCCATCGAAATCGACATCATAATCCCTGTTTCTTTTAAACCCACCAGCATAGATGGCCAATATTCGGCAAAGGTTTCTGAAAAAGTCATGGACGCAAACTCCTTTCCACTTTTTCTAAATAGGAAAGCGGTTCTTCCTCATATTGCTGAGGATTATTCAGAAATTCGCCAATTAACTGACCTTTTTCCATCACTAAGATACGATTACATAAGCGCTTCACGGTTTCTAATTCGTGACTGACAAAGAAAATAGTCGGTCGGAATTCCTGATGCGTCTTATGTAATAGTCGAACGACACTTTCTGTATTTTCTTCATCTAATGAACTCGTTGCCTCGTCACATAATAACCATTTTGGATTACGGCTCAACGCTCGAGCAATAGAGACACGCTGTTTTTCCCCACCAGAAAGCTGAGCAGGATACGCTTCTGCCTTATGGGCCATATCAACAAACGTTAATAAACGCTCAATTTTTTCAGGCTGTTTCTCTTTTAAAAGTTTCAAAGGCAACGCAACATTATCATAAATTTTCAAATTTTCTAACAAATTGTAATGCTGAAACACCATCCCCATTTGTTGTTGCTGCTGGCGAACTTCTTTTTTAGAGAAGGTTTGAACATTTCTGCCATCAATACGAATCTCCCCTTCACTCGGTTGTTCCATTAAATTCAACAAACGTAACAACGTGGACTTGCCAGAGCCACTTTTCCCAACAATCCCAACGATTTCTCCTGGTTGGACAGAAAAGTGAATATTTTTTAACGCGTGTGTCTCTTGATAGACTTTCGACACATTCACTAACTCAATCATGATTACCTCCTAAAGGCCGACAAACAAACTATAACAACTAAAAAAACTGTATAACAATTAAAGTAATTCTGTGAAACGATTTAAAAAAACTATTACGAATCAAAAAATAACACACGTTTCGAAAAACAGCGTTATATCAGAGATGTAACTACTTACATCATCTACTAAAACAGAAAAAAAAGCAACCTTTTTATTTGTGAAAAAAACACTATCTGTTTTTTGTCTGTATTATTTTGTACAAATGAATTAAAAATTTCCTGTTTCTACAGCTATTTCCCCACACTCCTACTAAAAAAAGACATTCTCAGAAACGAGGCATCCAAAAAGGGAAAAGCGCTCGTAACGATAATGTCTCTAATAGTTTACTTTTTAAAGACAACTGTTTCTTCGACAGTAATTCTTTCAGCCAATGATTGAATCACTGGACAATTTGGGGAGACAAGCTTCAAACACCGTGTCGCCCGTTCTTGAAAGGCTTCTGGAACAGTCACATAAAAGAGAATCGTCACCTGTTTTAATGGTTGTGCGCGTCTCTCTACTTCTCTTGAATACGTGACTTCTATTTTTTCAAACTCAAAGGGAATGTGCGAATTTTCCAAAACGGATTGATACACGTACCCCCCACAAGCGCCAATTGCCGAAACGAGCATTTGAACTGGCGAATATCCCTCTTCTTTTGCTAACACCCAGTGCGCTGTTTTCGTTTGTAATTCAAATTTTTCCACACCACGAATAATCGTCAAACGTTCTACCATTGCCATCTTCACTCCTTTTTACTCTTTCTTAAAAGATACTACAAAACAGCGCTAAAACAAACATTTCTAACTTCTCAACTTAGCAAGTCCTAAAAAAAACGAAATTCTCACTTGACAAACAACGCAACACCTGATAGTATACTTCCGTTCAAATCGTAACCATTACGATTTAGATTTTATAAATCCAAAAAGAAAGGAAGTGCCTTATGGCTAAAAAATCAAAAATTGCTAAAGCAAAAAAACAACAAGCAATGATTGCAAAATATGCGCCTATTCGCCAAGCCTTAAAAGAAGCTGGCGATTATGAAGGTCTTAGCAAATTGCCAAAAGATGCTCATCCAAGTCGCTTAAAACTCCGCGATCAAACAGATGGGCGCCCACGTGGCTACATGCGTAAATTTGGCATGTCTCGGATTCGTTTCCGTGAATTGGCTCACCAAGGCTTGATTCCTGGCGTCAAAAAAGCAAGCTGGTAACTCATTATTTCGATAAAGACAACTAGCGAGGACAGTCGCCTTTGGGCTGACCTCGCAGCCCCCTTTATCTTTTATACGCAATTAAAAAAATCAAATTGGAGGACGGTACTATGCGCCAAACCATTACGTTAGCTTGCGCTGAAACTGGCGAGCGCCTTTACTTAACAAGTAAAAACAAACGAAATACACCAGAAAAATTACAGCTGAAAAAATATTCACCAAAACTACGGCGCCGCGCACTTTTCACTGAAGTCAAATAACAGGAGGAAAACTTGATGGGCATTCCAATCACCATTGTTTCTGGCTTTTTAGGCGCAGGAAAAACAACCTTAATTAACCATGCGCTTGCGCAGTCACCGTTTCCTAAAGAAGAAATTATTATTATTGAAAATGAATTTGGTCAAACAGGCGTTGACCACGCATTACTTTTACAAACCACGGAACGAATTATTCAATTAAATAATGGTTGCATGTGTTGCAGCTTACGAGGAGATCTTCTTGCCTCTTTATCAGCAATCTTAGAAGTGTACCAAGAAGAACAACAAACCGTTGCCCAAGTCATTTTAGAAACAACGGGCATTGCTGATCCGCAACCAATCATTCAAACAATTTTAACGACCCCGCACATCAAAAATCATTTCTATATAGACAGTCTCTTAACGGTCGTTGATGGGCATCATTGGCAACAGCAACTTCAAGAAACCGAAGCCATCAAACAACTGGCCTTAGCAGATCGCCTCTTTTTTTCTGTCAAGGAACCAGCAGACATCACTCAGCTACCAACGTTCCAAGAAACCCTTCGTACCATTAATCCTTTTGCTGATATTTTATCCTTTCAAGCCAACGAGCCCCTTTTGGCTAGTGACTTTTTTCAATTAAATAAGTTTACGGCAACACTTACAGAACACGAAATGACTCATTCCCCGCATGAGCACGCCCACGAGCATCATCACCATACCTTTCACTCCCTCACGCTAACGGCGTCCTCAGCCCTCAACGAACCTCTTTTCACTCGTTGGCTTGATTGGTTAATGTATACGCATCAAGAAAAGTTATACCGTTTCAAAGGGATTCTCGCCTTACAGGAGCATGACTTGGCCATTGCCATGCAAGGCGTCAACCAGCAAGTGGCCTTTCAAATGACGAATCAACCCCCTCAAGAAACGACAATTGTTCTGATTGGCAAAGAATTAGAGACAAAAAAATTCAAGAAACCTTTCAAACCCTCAACAAAATAGCTACTCCGTAAATTATTTTTTTACGAAATGGAGGTCCTATATATAATGGAAAAAACTGACTTATCTAGTGCTTATCGTCGACTGAAAAGTCCCAACATCAAAACACGAAAACGCGCACTTAAAATCATTAAAGAACATAAGCGCAATAAACAAAAGAAAATTGCGTAATTCACTAAAGGAGCACACCTATGAAAAAATTTACTCTTCCCCTGTTAGCCGCCTTATCGCTAATTCTTTTCGGCGCTTGCGGCAGAACAAACACTTCTGATAAAACAGCTGACGGTAAAGAAAAACTATCCATTGTCACGACTTTTTATCCTATGTACGATTTCACTAAAAATATTGTAGGCGATGAAGGAGACGTCAAATTGTTAATCCCTGCTGGTTCTGAACCCCACGATTATGAACCATCCGCCAAAGATATGGCTACCATCCATGATGCGGATGTTTTCGTTTACCACAATGAAAATATGGAATCTTGGGTACCAAAAGCTGCTAAAGGCTGGAAAAAAGGAGCCCCGAACGTCATTAAAGGTACCGAAAACATGGTCTTACTTCCTGGCAGTGACGAAGACGGACACGACCATGACCACGAACATGGCGAAGAAGGCCACCACCATGAATTAGATCCGCATACTTGGGTTTCGCCCCATCGTGCCATCCAAGAAGTTACAAACATCAAAGAACAATTAGTCAAACTTTACCCTAAAAAAGCCAAAACATTTGAAACAAACGCAGAAAAATACTTAACAAAATTAACAGCCTTAGACAAAGAGTTCCAAACAGCTTTGAAAGACGCTAAGCAAAAAAGTTTTGTTACCCAACATGCTGCATTTGGTTATCTTGCCTTAGATTACGGCTTAAAACAAGTGCCAATAGCTGGTTTAACACCTGAACAAGAGCCAACAGCAGGGCGCTTGGCAGAGTTGAAAAAATATGTCACAGACAACCAAATTCGCTATATTTATTTTGAAAAAAATGCCAACGATAAAATTGCTAAAACGTTAGCTGACGAAGCGAATGTTCAATTGGAAGTCCTAAACCCGCTAGAAAGTTTGACACAAAAACAAATGGACAATGGCGAAGATTATCTTTCTGTAATGAAAGAAAACTTAACTGCTTTGAAAAAAACAACAGATACAGCCGGGAAAGAGGTTCAGCCAGAAACCTCTGAAAAAACAGAAAAAACCGTGGCTAACGGCTATTTCAAAGACAGTGAGGTGGCTGAGAGAACACTGGCAGATTACGCTGGAAATTGGCAATCCGTCTATCCTTTATTAAAAGATGGCACATTAGACCAAGTCTTCGATTACAAAGCGAAACTGAAAAAAGATAAAACACCAGCCGAATACAAAACCTACTATGATGCCGGCTATCAAACCGATGTCGACCACATCAACATCACTGATTCCACCATCGAGTTTCTGGTCGATGGCAAACCACAAAAATTCACCTATAAAGCAGCCGGTTATAAAATTTTAAACTATGCAAAAGGCAACCGTGGCGTCCGTTTCCTTTTTGAAACAGACGATGCCAATGCTGGGCGGTTTAAATACGTCCAATTTAGTGACCACAACATCGCACCAACGAAAGCCGCTCATTTCCACATCTTCTTCGGCGGCGATAGCCAAGAAAGTCTGTTCAATGAAATAGACAACTGGCCAACGTATTATCCAAGCGACTTAAGCAAACAAGAAATTGCCCAAGAAATGATTGCGCATTAAGCATTCAAAAGAGAGAAGGTCGGGACAGAAGTGTTTAACTCCGAGAAATAAGAAGAAATTTCCGAAAATTGTTCTTTAATTTTTGGAGAATTTCGGCTTATTTCCGAAGGAGTTGCTTCTGTTCCCGCCGTTTATCAGTTTTTGAGCGTGGAGCAAAAATCCAAAGTGATTTTTGTCCCACGCTCCTCTCTTTTTTTATTTAGTCAAGCACACCATGTTCTGCTTCAAACGTCGCTAACAACTGGCGCACTTCATCCGTTGATTTTGTATTCATTAATTGTGCTCTTAAATCACTGGCACCTGGAAAGCCTTTGACATAAATTTTGAAGAAGCGATGCAGCCCAACGATGGAGCGAGGCACCAATTCTGCATACTTGTCTTGCAAATCCAATTGTAAACGTAACAAGCCCAGTAATTCTTGTGGCGTATGTGTTTTGGGTTCTTTTTCAAAGGCATAAGGATTTTTAAAAATCCCCCGACCAATCATGATGCCATCTACACCATATTGTTCTGCTAATTCTAGGCCCTTTTGACGATCGGGAATATCCCCATTAATCGTAATTGTCGTTTGCGGTGCGACACGGTCCCGAATAGCCATAATTTGCGGAATGACCTCCCAATGGGCATCCACTTTGCTCATCTCTTTTCGTGTTCGCAAATGAATGGATAGATTCGCAATGTCTTGCTCTAATAAATGCGTGATCCACGCCTCCATTTCCGCCATTTCAGTAAACCCAATGCGTGTTTTGACACTAACAGGTAAGCCACCTGCTTTGGCGGCGTCAATCAATTCAGCCGCGACTTCTGGGCGCAAAATTAGCCCGCTGCCTTTTCCACGCTCAGCCACGTTGGGCACAGGACAGCCCATATTTATGTCTAATCCTTGAAAGCCCATCTCCGCTACGCCGATACTCATTTCACGGAAAAATTCCGGTTTATCCCCCCAAATATGTGCCACCATCGGCTGTTCATCTTCTGTAAAAACGAGGCGCCCGCGCACACTGTCTTTTCCTGCAGGATGACAATAACTATCTGAATTAGTAAACTCTGTAAAAAACACATCTGGTGCTCCAGCTTCTTTCACGACATGACGAAAGACCACATCAGTAACATCTTCCATCGGTGCTAAAACAAAAAAGGGCTTTGGCAATGTTGCCCAAAAATTCTTGCTCATCTTCATATACTCCGTTTCTGATTTTTTCTTTATTTTCAACGACAACTTGTCGACATATTCTGGTGCGAAACATTGCTATTATACAGGGAAATGCACGAAGAATCAAAAAAGGCATACTTAGAAACAAGAAAACTGTCTGAATCTGCTCGCTAGAATGAGTGATTCAGACAGTTTAATCTTTTTACGGCTTAACTACGTAAGCCACGCCCTGTTTCTACAAGGTACCAACAAATGCCATATAAAACGACAATAAATAAGATTAAAATGGTCATAGAAATACCAATTGGCACATCTTGAACCCCTAGGAAACCGTAGCGGAACCCAGAAATCATGTAAACAATCGGATTAACTTTTGAGACAGCTTGCCAAAATGGCGGCAACATGGAAATGGCATAGAAAACCCCACCCAAATAGGTTAAAGGCTGTAACACAAAGGTCGGCACAATCGATACATCATCATAGGATTGCGCAAAAATACCATTTAACAAACCAGCTAAAGAAAAAAGAATCGCTGTCATCAATAAAGTCATGATGACCATCAGCCAAGAAACAACGTGCAACGGGACAAAAAATAGAGAAATGATGGTGACTAACGCACCGACCAAAATACTACGACCAACGCCACCAATCACAAATCCCCAAATAATCACATGAGTTGGAACTGGCGCCACGAGAATTTCTTCGATATTTTTCTGGAATTTTTGTGAGAAAAAGGAAGATGAAACATTGGCGTACGAGCTTGTAATGGCTGACATCATAATTAAACCTGGCACGATAAATTCCATATAAGAAAAACCGCCCATGTCGCCAATTCGCCCGCCAATCATTTTCCCAAAAATCACAAAATATAAGGACGTCGTAATCACTGGCGGTACCAGTGTTTGGACCCAAATCCGTAAATAACGGTTGGTTTCCTTCACAGCTAAACTTTTTAAAGCAGTAAAATACAGACTAAACATGTTGATCCTCCCTTTGGTACGTATCCTCAGTAATCTTCAAGAAGAGCTCTTCCAAACGGTTGGACTTATTCCGCATTGACAATACTTTGATTCCTTGTTGACTTAGCTGTTCAAACAAGTGATTGACTCCTTGGTTTCGTTCCACTTCCACCGCTAACGTTAACTCGTCCTCAAATACGCTTTGATAGCCTTCAATAACTGGCGCCTGCGTATAAGGTGCTAAATCAAAAATAAACGTTTCAAATTGTAATTTTGCTAACAAGTGCTTCATGCTGGTGTTTTCAATCAATTCACCAGACTGAATAATCCCAATGTTGCGACACAACATCTCAGCTTCTTCTAAGTAATGGGTCGTCAAAATAATCGTGGTTCCCTGCGCATTTAACTCTTGTAAAAAGGCCCACATTTCACGGCGCAATTCAATATCGACACCTGCAGTCGGTTCATCTAAAATCAATAACTTCGGCTCATGCATCAGCGCGCGAGCAATCATCAAGCGACGTTTCATTCCGCCAGAAAGCATTCGAGCCCGCTCGTTCCGTTTTTCCCATAAATTGGATTGTTTTAAATACTTTTCACTCCGTTTCATGGCTTCTTTACGAGACACCCCATAATAGCCCGCTTGATTGACCACAATCTGCTGGACCGTTTCAAACGGATTGAAGTTAAACTCCTGCGGCACTAACCCAATCTGTTGCTTCGCCCGCACTATTTCCGTATCTAAATCATACCCAAAAATTTTGACTTTCCCCGAAGTCTTATTAACTAACGAGGTCACAATCCCAATCGTCGTTGATTTTCCTGCGCCATTCGGTCCCAAAAGAGCATAAAAATCGCCTTCTTCGACTGTTAAATCAATCCCCCGCAACGCTTCAACACCTGAAGCGTACACTTTGCGTAAATCTTGTATCACAAGAGCATCAGTCATTCGTAACTCTCCTTAATGTATAAATATTCATGAGTATTATTGTAACACTTAATTGCTATTTGAAAAAGGTAGGTTAATTGGTTTGAAAGAAAAAGAGGCTCTATACTTTCTGAGGTCGGGACAGGAGTGTTTAGCTTCAAGAAATAAGAAAAAATTTCCGAAAGATGCTTTTCGGCTTTCGAGGAATTTTGGCTTATTTCCGAAGAAGCTGCTCCTGTCCCACCGTTTATCTTAAGATTTAGGTCTAAGAAGATAAGTCATTTCGACTTATGTCCCAAGCTCCATCTTTTTCTAAATCTTATTCATTTGTACGAATAGATTGCGTTAAAAATTCATACATATTAGGTTCTACAGGTGTTTCTAAGGTAAAGTCTAATTTAACGACGCTTTTTTTCTTACCCTCTTTGTCTTGTTTTTCGACTTGTTGGATAGTTTCTTGAAGAGGGGCTACTTCGCCTAGATAATAGAAATCTGTTTCGTTCTCTTTTTGATTATATTTCCGTTTCACAAATAAATGAAATTTATATTCCCCAGGATTCCGCAAAAGTTGAACTTCTGGCGAGCGTAGATTTCTAGGCGCTTTTGTATACCAATGGAATGTTCGTTCATCAATAAATTCATCCTCATAAGCAATACGTGCAGCTTTAAAATCTTTGCCTTTATCCAAAGTTACAAAAATAGCAAAATGATTATTACTGTTTGTATAGCCACCAATACTTTGTTCATTTTGATTAAAGTTCATATTTAATAATCGTAAAACATCTTTACGACGATATTTTTTGTATAAATTTAACGGTTGGGATAAATCATACTCCATAGATTTGTTAATCCCTGTATGGATTACATCTAACATCAAATTGATGAAATAAGAATTCTTTTTAAACTCTCTGAATTTTTCTGTTATTTGTAAACAATTTTCTTTCATCTTAAACATTTGTGATAACAAATAACGTTTTCTAATTGTTGATTCGTAAAAAGATAAATCTAAGACTTTAACAACAGATGCTAGAGTATCTGTCGTATACGTCAGGTTAAACGTATCAAACAGCGCTGTGATTTCCTCTAAAGATAACTGTTCTTTATCTGTCATTAAAAATTCTTCAATAACATAAAGTTCATGCGGGCGAATTCCTGATAGCAATTCTACAGAAACAAATTTTAGTGCACTGTTTTCTTCTTCACTTAATTTAGCTTCTGCTTCCCCAATCCTCTCCAAGAAATTATAGTATGTTTTTTCTTTACCTATAATCAACAATGGATCCACGCCATCTAACACTTGAAAATCATTCAGGTAAGGAACCCTATTCAACCGATTTTTCAACTTAAAATAACTAGCTTTTAGTTCTGACATCGCATCTAATTTAGCTTGATCAATTGATTTAAAGATACGCTCACGAGCAACTTTTTCAAAATTAATTGAAGATAAACCACTGATATACGTCACATCAATTGTATCGCGACGTAAACTATTCTTAGTTTGAGAACTATCTCCAGATAAAGCCATAGGAATCATATAGTTATTTTTATAATTACCAATAAAATCAATTACCGTAACAAATTCTTTTGATGGGTCTTTTCTTAGCCCCCGACCTAATTGCTGAATAAAAATAATACTAGATTGCGTATTTCGCAGCATAATTACTTGATTTACTTTAGGGATATCAATACCTTCATTAAAAATATCAACCGTGAAGATATAATGAATCTCTCCAGTATCTAAACGCTTAATTTCCTTTTCTCTTTTATCAAAATTATGGTCACCTGATAAATAAGCACTCGGAATTCCACGATCGTTAAACATCTCTGCTAACTGCCTTGCTTCGTCTTTACGACTACAAAACACCAAGCCTCGAGGACTATCTCCCGAATAACCATAATAGTTAATTTTTTTTATTAAAAAATCAACTCGTTCTTCCTGTAGCAAACGTTTTAAATCGGTTGTTTCATCAATGATTTCACCATCTTTTTCATAATCAGTTACGCCAAAATAATAAAATGGACAAAGCAGTTCTAATTCTAAAGCGGCTTGCAAACGTATTTCATACGCTACATTATAATCAAATAGCTCAAAGATATTAAAATTATCTGTTCTTTCAGGTGTAGCCGTCATTCCCAATAAAAACTTGGGATTGAAAAATTCAATGGCTTTAATATAAGATTTCGCTCCAGCTTTATGGACTTCATCAATCAAAATATAGTCAAACGCTTCTTTTCCTAAACGCTCTTGATATTCACTTTTAGATACTGTTTGAATTGTTCCAAATAGATATTTTGCATCAAAATTCTTAGAATTCCCTGATAAAACACCATAATCATCATCTTTTCCACCTAAAATCAATTTGAATGATTCTAATGCTTTCATTAAAATTAGCTCACTATGAACAATAAATAATACACGTTTAGGATGGAATTGCTGCACATCAAATGCTGCTAGATACGTTTTCCCTGTACCAGTCGCCGAAACAATCATTCCCTTAGTTGCGCCCGTTTCTCTAAGCGCTTTTAAACTTCTAAGCGCTTCTTTCTGCATAGAGTTCGGCAAAATATATTGCGTATCTAAACACTCGTTTTCAGAAACATCTTGCACTAACATCTTTCTATTAACAATAGGATGATAATTTTTTTCAAATGCATCGACCCATTCTAGGGTTAGCGACTGTGCCTCATGCCATTCTTGAATGAGATGCTTTTGAATAGAAGAAACCATCTCGCCATTCTCTCTTGAAGTTAATCTAACATTCCACTCATAGTTAAGTTTCAAAGCAGACATTGTTAGGTTCGAACTACCAATAACAAAGCTTTGATAATCCTCCATCTCAAACAAATATCCTTTTGAATGAAAACCTTCTTTTTTAGAAACTCGTACTTCTACATTTGGAATATTCAACAATGCTCGAAATACGTGTGGATCATTAAAATTTAAGTATGTTGATGTTAAGATTTTTCCAGAGATTCCACGCAAAGCCAGATCAGCCAGTTGTGTTTTTATTGCATTTAAACCACTAGGTGTTATAAATGCAACGGCTATAAAAAAAGTCTTACAGCTTTTCAAATCTTTACTCAATGTATTCAATAAATAATCATGTTTTTTGGGATTGTTCACAATAAATTTAGGTGTAAGATCGTCACCTAGAGCTTCTTTATTAATAAATGCCTTTTGTAACGCCAATTCTAAATTATCCATTTTGTTCAGTTCCCACACCTTTTTCTACTAATTTTTCCACAGTAGGAATATCAGCAGGCGCCCACTCAAGTTGGTTTAATTCATTTGGCGTTAGCCATTTAATTTGTAGATGTTCTGTCAACTGAGGTTCACCTGATTCTAAATAACAGATAAATGTAGTTAGATTAACGAAACCAAAATCATACTCATATCGACAAAAAGCATACTCTTCCTTGACGATCGTTACTTCTATTTTTAATTCTTCTTGCAATTCACGTTCAAGCGCTTGAACTTTCGTCTCACCATTCTCGATTTTTCCACCAGGAAATTCCCAAAGATTTGCTAATGCACGTTCAGGTCCTCTTTGACAACACAAAACTTTCCCGTTCTCCACTATGATTGCTCCTACTACGTGAATTTCTTTTTTCATATATTTTAACCCTCTAATCTAATTGATTTTGTTAGTTTTATTATATTTAGGATCGCATAAATAAGCTATGGTTGCAATATTAGTGGCGTAAATTTCATTTATTATATTTGTTTTTTGATTTACTATACTTTAATTATTTAATAACTCTTCAGTTTAAACATACTAATCTCTCAAAAAACCGCAACTTACTCCCTCCAAAACGCAAGAGAGAAAAAGTTAATAAAGAAATATCTCCCAAAAACGTATGATGAATTCAAAGAAAAAAGAAATAGCGGCGATCAAAATGAGGAAATCAACTAAAAAGAAATGTATCATCTGCGTAAGTGCGTTATTCGTAATGAGTATACTTGCTGAAATCGGAATCAATTATTCTCTTGGTAAGAAAGATAAACATATTGTCAGTATGTGAATTTTTATATACTGGTTTATGACAGAACACACACTGTCGCTACCATAAAAAAAGACACCTTCCAAAAAATGGAAAGTGTCTTGAAACATTGTAATTGATTCGTAAGCGAACACGTTCGCAACGACTCCAAATAATTAACGTTTTGAGAACAGAACTTGCTATCATTTAGGAATTCCAATCCATTAGAATCCTTTTATATAAATAACTTACTAGTTTAGAATATGGATTGAGATGGACAGATTTGGATGTTTATTGATGGTACTTGAACCAATTTGAACCAAAATAGATGTTAGTTGAATACAATATCTGTGAATAATCACTCAAATATACTATTAAAAATCATTTGTTTTTAGTTCGTAATTTTTCATTTATTTTTCTCGACAAGTCTCTTCCAATATCTTTAAAAAACTTCTCTTCTTTTCTCATTGACCATTTTTTTGAATCTATTTCATCGGAAAAAATTGAAATAAGGTTGGGTATTACATCCACAAAAACTTTTATTGCGACTTTTGATTTAAGTTCTTCTTTCCCTACAAAAAAGTCCTCACCTTCAAAAGAATTGAAATCAATCTCTACCAGGCTCTTTTCACCTAACGTCAACTTGAAGCGTTCATCTTTTCTAAAAACAGTTGTTTCCACTTTGGAAATTTTTTGATTCTCAAAAAGAAATAAAAGCGTCGTTAACATCTTCATTATCTTTTCTCCTGAACCAGAAATTTCTGCTAATTTATCTGCTGTAGAGCCTTTAAACCCAATAACACTCTCTACTTTTGTGTTATTTTGATCATTAAGGAACGAATTGGGATTATCAAGTAAATGGTGAATCATCCATATAAACAAATCAGTTTTAATACCAATAATTCGTTGCTCCGATATCTCCATCTTACCCGAATATCCGGCTAAAGTTCTTAAATTCCCAAGAGTGGGGGTAGTGTATCCTTTATCTACAATGTAGTAATTTTTAAAATTATAGTTAAAAATTATTATATCTGCAACATACAATCCTACTCTTTTTTCTCTTATTGGGTTAGTTATCTCATTCTTTCTTATATACTCATATTGATAAACTAAATAGTTATATGTAACTACCTTTTCGTCAATTTTAAATGTTTGGTTATCATCAAATGCCAAATCTACTTTGTGTAATAGAGTTTCATTACTAAATGGGTCCAATGTCCCCTCTCTATTTATTAAAAACTTATCTATCAAACTTTCTAAAGAATTATCTGTATTATCCACCCACTTTGAATATGCCATTATGCTTCAACCACCCTATTTTTGAATTAATTTAAGCCCATTACTATTAATGCTGATCAAACCCCAATTTTTTTCCCTTTCAAACCTTAGTTCATCTTTATTCCCTCGATTATGCTCTTCTAGTAAAAGAGAAAAATGAATTTCTCTTGAAAAAGAAATATCAAATTCGGGACTTTTAGATAACATTTCATTTAAGTCTATCTCATACTCTTCTGATGTCGTAATTTCTTTTATAAAAGAAACATTTTTCCTTTTTTCTAACTGTAGAATATATGATGTTGGACATTTTATCATTATGTTCTTTTTACAAAACCGCTTTTTCCCACTTACATCTATATTTACTACAACATCAATCGTTTTTTCTTCATCTACATCATCATTAGAAATATATAATTTATTCGATTCTTGGCTACCCGATTTCACAGAGACTGTTACATTCATCTTCTTTTTCATAAAAAAGTCTTGAATGACTGCCAGTAATATACTTATACAGGTATTAAAAATAGCAATATCAAATCCTATTAATATCTTATCTGACTGAATATTTAGAAACTTAGATGCTATAGGAAAAAAATACGCACATATTCCCGAACTAATAACAACAACCAATTGTATTAATTGTTTCTTTATATTATCCTTCATCAAAATACCTCATTAACTGCGGATATATAAACTGTTTGAATAACGAATCAATTTCATCGCCATAAACAATACCATTGGACTTTAAAACTGTTTTGCTTGATGTTTCTTTATCATAGAAATGTATTTCAAAAATATCAATAGATTCTCTATCAGAATACCATTCGAGTTCATCAATTATTCTAAATATTAATTCTCTATTTGAACGGGATTCTATTACTAAATCATCAATTTCAGACTGAACATTTTCTTCTGCATCTGAACACATTTTGATTTTTTGCAAATACAAATCTGGATAAATATAAACGGCTTTAACTAAGTCTAGCATTAACTCTACATTAAACAGGACTTGTCTAAACCCTTCCTGCTTTTGCTTTTTTATCAATTCTGAATAATTAGAGGGAGCACAATCATAAGGAACTAACTTAAAATTATAGTTTTGTTCATACAATTTCTTAAATATTTTCCCATATTTCATCATCAAGCTCCTCTCATCAGTTTATACCTAATGCACAGTAATTATAACACAAAAATTATACATTTATATACTAACACAAGAAATAGTGAAATTACTTAGAAAAAACATCGTTGTAACTAAAAAATAAAGAGAGGTAAACATGAAAAAGGTTTAGTTTAATTATAGTTATTGCACTTACATTGTTAATTAATTGTACTCAAAACATCAACGGAGAAATGTAAAAATAATACACATCAACAACTAAGAAACAATTCATATTAAGTGAATTTTTAAAATCTAATAAAAATTCCCAAATTTGATTTTATGTAAATGAGGTTATTCAAGATTTCAGGAAAGATACATCTGTTAGCGAAATTTATGCATTTAAAAAGTTGCTAAATATGATGGCGATCTTTACTCAAATTTAGGATGATTAGCACAACTAATGATAAATAATTTCTATCGTCTATAGATGACAAGCAAGTAGATTATGATAATACCTTTGTATCAAAACGCTTAAGTCATATTAATGTCCAAACAACACAAAACTACTATCTTGAATTAATGCAAAAAAAAAGCACCAGCAAAATGCTGATGCTTTAAACTTGTTAAATTCTTTGTCCAGTTGATTTGAACCAACTTGAACCAAAAATCTCTTGTAAACGTTGATACAACAAGGAGTTGATTAACGTTTTGAGAACTGTGAAGCTTTACGGGCTTTCTTAAGACCTGGTTTTTTACGTTCAACCATACGTGCGTCACGAGTAAGTAACCCAGCGCGTTTTAAAGCAGAACGGAAGTCAGGATCTACTTGTAACAATGCACGAGCGATTCCGTGACGGATAGCTCCTGATTGTCCAGCATAGCCACCACCGTTTACGTTTACGATTACATCGTAAGCGCCTTTTGTTTCAGTTACGCCAAATGGTTGGTTGATAACTTCACGCAAGTCAGCATGTGGAATATATTCTTCTACGTCTTTTTTGTTTACAGTAATTTTACCAGTACCTGGTACTAAGCGTACGCGGGCAACTGCATTTTTACGACGGCCTGTGCCGCTATATTGTACTTGTGCCAATGAATTTCCCTCCTTAAATTAAGTTCGTGATATCTAATACTTCTGGTTGTTGTGCAGCATGTGGATGCTCAGCTCCACCGTATACGTTCAATTTAGTAAATTGTTTACGTCCTAAAGTGTTTTTAGGTAGCATACCTTTTACAGAAGTTTCGATAAGACGGCGAGAGTTTTTGTCGCGTAATTCACCAGCTGTCACTGATTTTAATCCTCCAGGATACATTGAGTGACGGTAGTAAATTTTGTCTGTAGCTTTTTTACCTGTTAATTTTACTTTATCAGCGTTAATTACGATTACGAAATCTCCAGTATCCACATGTGGTGTGAATGTTGGTTTATTTTTACCACGTAGTACAGAAGCAACAACTGCTGATAGACGTCCTAAAGGAACATCTGTTGCATCTACTACGTACCATTTACGTTCTACTTCGCCAGCTTTGGCCATATATGTTGTACGCACGTTTCTTTCCTCCAATTTTGTTTTCGATGTTTGACATACACTTGAGTTTCCGGGGCTCATTGTGGGGCAAACAATACCATTTAATATTTTACCTTCAATCACTGATAAAGTCAATGTTTTTCTGCGCTTTCAGAAAATAGATTTTCACTTATTTTTTTGTGCCTTTTAAACAGAAAAAAACCGCCAACGTCAACGTCAGCGGCTTTGGGAGTTGTTTTAAATTATGCGTCAATACCAGGCGCTTTGCCAAGTTTGGCTTGTAACATCCAAATATTTTTTTCGATGTCTGTTTTGTTTGCGATGAAAATGTCTTGTGTGCAATCGTCGCCTTCTTCACCAGAAACTTCGATTCCTTTTGCGTAAAGGTCTGCTAAGTAACGGTAGCCTGCTACTAATTTTTCCATACGCTCTGGAATGGTGCGGTCCCAGTTACCAATTTCATCTTCAATTTTTGTATTTTCTGCGAATTCACGCAATGTTGAGAATGGAGAGCCGTCCAATGTGATTAAACGTTCTGAAACAACATCTAATTGCTCATTGATTTGATCCATGTATTCATCCATTTGTGGGTGAAGTGTTAAAAATTCAGGTCCACGCATATACCAATGTGTTTGATGAATTACCACGGAAAATTGGCTTAAATCTGCAACGAGTTGGTTCAAAATTTCTTTTGTTTTTTCAAATTTCATTCTTTGTCATCCTCCTAAATATTATTTCTACACTCTTAGTGTAATATGAATTGTGAAAAAAGTACACTGAAAACCTTTCTTTTTTAAAATTATTATCAAATTATAATAATTACAATTAAGAATCTAATTAATTTCCTGAAATCGCTGTTTTTTCATCCGCAGTGACGACTTTTTGCTCCGCTTGAGTGAGGATCGTGTCGAGTGCCTCTGTCAACTGGTCAGTATCTTCTTTTCCTGTGACGAAAGCTAAAAAAAAACTGATTCAGTCTCAGTTGCTCCGCTGCCGGTAAATACCATTGCCCTTCTACTTGCTTAACCGTTAATGGCAGTTCAACTGGCTCATGGCTGACATTGATTTGTTGGATTTCTTTTTTTAAAACGGCTAACGTGTGCTGCATGTCTAGCGCTTGTGTTGCCTGTTGCGTTTGCTGAAGAAGAGCAGTGGTTGTATCTTCAATCGCCGTCACAAAATCTAAGCCCTTAATCTGAAAAGTGATTGTCGCTTGCCCATTCAATTCTTTTGTGGCTACTAGTTGATATGACGCTTTTTTCTTCACTTGAGCCAGTAATTCTGCGCTAAGCTTCTGGGCTTCAGTCTCGGTGACTTCAGCGTTCATTTCTTTTAAGCTATTGAAAAATTGCTTCTGGAACTGTTGACGGCTCGTCTGCAAATGCTCCGCTAAGACTTTCGGTTCACGAAAAGTTTGAGAGAATGTCGCTGTCTTTTCTTGATAAATAAAGTAATCTACCAACTGTTGCGCTGCTTTTTCGCCGGAACGAGACGGTGCACTGCAACTTGCTAACGCCCCAATGAATAACAGAAATAGTGGTAGTAGCTGTTTCTTCATTCCTCATCCTCATTTCCTCAAGTCTTCGTCTCTCTTCTAGTTAAGCAATTTCTCAGTCATTTGTCAAAGCTATTTACTATCAATTATTTGCGGAATTCTGCTAATTTTTGATAACTTTGTGCTAAAACTTGTTGGGTTTCTTGAAAAACAGGATACAGTTCTTGATAAACTAGCAATTAATCCGCTCGTGGCGTGACCGTTTCATGAATCAGCACCTGTTGCGCCGCTGCTTGTAAATTTGGTAACTGCCCTAAGCCTTGCCAACCTAGCAAAACAGCGCCTAATGCCGAAGCTTCGGTGCTATCAGTGAACGATAACGTTTCTCCCAGCACATCAGCCATGATTTGACGGAACACAGGGGAATCAGCAAAGCCGCCTGTCGCTCGAATCTCCTGAACGGGTCCACCGAGTTGTTTCAAATCCTCTAAAATAGTTTTTAAATTGAAACAGATTCCTTCTACCACCGCTCGAGCTAAATGTCCGGCATGGTGATTTTTGCGCAAGCCAAGAAAACTTGCGCTCGCCTCTGCATTCCACAACGGTGCTCGTTCACCAAGCAAATAAGGATGAAACAGTAAGCCATTTGCCCCGGCTGGCACGGTTGCAATTTTGGCCATAATTGGGTCATAGAAATTAGTCCCGTTTTGGATAGCTTGCTGACGTTCTTCTGCAAAAATCGTTTGGCTCGCCCAATCTAACGCAACTGCACCATTACTACTTGCGCCACCAATCACCCAGTGCTGTTCATCTAGAGCAAAACAAAACGTTTCACCTTGCGGATGCAAAAAAGGTTCTTCGACAATATACCGAAGTGCGCCGCTCGTACCAACGGTCAAAGTCGCTACACCCATTCCTAGCGCTCCCAAACCTAAATTAGACAATGGACCATCCGCGCCACCAAGAACTAAAACCGTTTCTTCTTCAACACCAAGCATCTCTTGCCAAGAAGGCGCTAATGCTGGAAAAATGAACGTTGACGGGGCAACTTTTGGCAACTGTTCCTCCTCAATAGATAAATACGCTAAAATCGATGATTCCCATTGCCGCGTGTGAATATTAAATAAACCCATTCCTGAAGCACTACTATAATCTGTCCAGTATTCGCCAAAGAAACGGTAAAAAATGTAGTCCTTAATCCCAATAAACTTGGCCGCGCTCTGCGCAACGGCTGGCTGATTTTCCTGCAGCCAGCGAATCTTGTATAAAGGCGCCATTGGATGAATTGGCATGCCTGTCAATTGATAAAACAATTGGGCCGCTGGCGTTTCTTTTAACGCTTCCGCATAATCAGCCGCTCGTGTGTCAGCCCAAGTAATCACTTGGGTCAATGGGCGTCCTTGCGCATCCATGGCAATTAAGCCATGCATCGCTGAAGCAAAAGAAATGAGCCCAATTGGTTGATTCTTCACTTGCTGTGTGACGGTTCGAATACAGTTCACCACAGCTTGGAACAGCGTTTCTGGGTCTTGCTCCGCCATTCCTTCAGTCTCTTGAATTAATGGATAACGCACATAGCTAGAAGCTACGACTGTGCCATTTGCTTGAAAAGCCACTGCTTTGGCTTGCGTGGTGCCAACGTCGACACCAATCGCTAATTTTTCCATTTGATTCCCTCATTTCTTGTTTCTTTTATTATTCCTAACAAAAAAAGATTTGTCTAGTCAAATGAAAAAGTTTAAAAAAAGCGTAGTTTATTTTTAAGGAGGTAATCTATGTTTTTCTTGAGTCTCTTTTTGATTGGTGCCTGTTTCGGTTCTTTTTTATGCTTAGTGGCGGAGCGCTTACCAGTAGGGCGTTCTTTGTGGTGGGGTGGCCCCCTTCCCACTGTCAAGGTTGCCACCAGCCTCTACAACTCTATGAATTAATTCCAGTTGTTTCGATTTTGCTGCAGCGCTTTCGTTGTCGAAAGTGTCAACAGCCAGTAGCTAAGAGTTATCTTTTAGCAGAACTTGTCATGGGCGGGTTAACCGCAAGCTGTTTTTCAGCTGGCCTGAAGATTGATGCTTTGATTCTCTGGTGGTGGCTGACGAGTGCTTTCACATTATCCTTGATTGATTACTGGTATTTAGTGGTTGAACCGAAGATTCTTTATCCTAGTTTTTTTGTGCTTTACTTGCTGAAAGTGGCGGGTCAGCATTCGTTTTACTTACTGACTGGTCTTTTTTGTTTTTGTTTTTTCCGAGCCGTCTTACATTATTTTCCGGAAGCCATGGGGCGAGGGGATCTTTTGTTACTGGGTTTGTGGGGCTGTTTTTTACAGGTACCTCAGTTGCTGATGCTACTATTTTTTGCCAGTAGTTATGGTCTAATCTGTGGCTACAGTTGTAAATTTTTAGGGTATCCAGTTGAACAAAAACTTCCCTTTGTCCCCTTTTTAAGTTTGGGCTTACTCACAATCAGTTGGTTATAGCAAATAAAAAAAGCCGCAAGGAGCATGCTCCTTACGGCTTTTTAGGGTTTATTTATTGATGTTTTTCATCGCATCTTCAGCAGCCATTTGTGCTTCGATGTCTGAAATACTATAAACGTTTTCGCTAGCTACGCCAACTTCTTTTGGTTCCATGTTACGGTAACGAGCCATACCAGTACCAGCTGGGATGATTTTACCAATGATAACATTTTCTTTCAATCCAAGTAATGGATCTTTTTTGCCACGGATAGCAGCATCTGTTAACACGCGTGTTGTTTCTTGGAAGGATGCAGCAGATAAGAAGCTGTTTGTTTCCAATGACGCTTTGGTAATACCAAGTAAAACTGGACGACTAGTAGCAGGGACGCCACCAGCAACTAATGTGTCGTAGTTACGGTCTTTAAATTCTGCGATGTCCATTAATGTTCCTGGAAGGATTTCAGTGTCACCTGGATCCATTACGCGGATTTTACGTAACATTTGACGAACCATTACTTCGATATGTTTGTCGCCGATTTCTACCCCTTGCATACGGTAAACACGTTGTACTTCACGTAATAGGTAGTTTTCAACAGATAAAACATCACGAACTTGTAATAATTGTTTTGGATCAATTGAACCTTCTGTCAACGGTGCACCACGGTGGATGATGTCGCCTTCAGCAACTTTCATACGTGCAGTGTAAGGGACAGTATAGGTACGTGTATCTGTTTTTCCTTTGATGGTTACTTCTTTTTGACGTGTGGCAGGATCTTCAGAAATATCGATAACTTCACCGGTTACTTCTGTAATCACTGCTTGCCCTTTCGGATTACGTGCTTCAAAGATTTCTTGGATACGAGGTAAACCTTGAGTGATATCGTCACCGGCAACCCCACCGGTATGGAACGTACGCATGGTTAACTGTGTACCAGGTTCCCCGATTGATTGAGCGGCGATTGTACCAACTGCTTCTCCGACTTCAACGTCAGAACCAGTTGCTAGGTTACGTCCGTAACAGTGCTTACATACACCATGTTTTGTGTTACATGTAAAGACAGAACGGATAGTTACTTTTTCAATACCAGCGTCCACGATTTCTCTTGCAAGATCTTCAGTGATTAGTTGATCCGCACCAATGATGATTGCACCAGTTTCTGGATGAACAACTGATTTACGTGTATAACGACCTAATAGACGTTCGTCTAATGGTTCGATAATTTCATTACCTTCACGAATTGCTTCGATTTCAAGACCACGGTCAGTGCCACAGTCGTCTTCACGAATGATTACGTCTTGGGCAACGTCAACTAAACGACGTGTTAAGTAACCTGAATCGGCTGTCTTCAAGGCAGTATCGGTCATCCCTTTACGAGCCCCGTGAGTTGAGATAAACATTTCTAAGACAGAAAGTCCTTCACGGAAGTTTGAGATGATTGGTAATTCCATGATTCGTCCATTCGGAGCGGCCATCAAACCACGCATACCAGCTAACTGTGTAAAGTTGGAGATGTTACCACGGGCTCCAGAGTCAGACATCATGAAGATTGGGTTACGAGCTTCCATACTTTCGATCAGTTTTTGTTGGATTTCGTCTTTGGCACCGTTCCAAACGCCGATTACACGTTCATAACGTTCGTCATCAGTAATTAAACCACGACGGAATTGTTTAGTAATTGTTTCAACTTGTTTGTGGGCAGCATCAATGATTGCTTGTTTTTCATGAAGAACCATGATATCGGCAATCCCTACTGTCATCCCAGCATAAGTTGAGTGTTTGTAACCTAAGTCTTTCATGCGGTCAAGCATTTTAGAGGTTTCCGTAATGTGGAATCTCTTGAAGACTTCAGCAATGATATTTCCAAGATTTTTCTTCTTGAATGGTAAAACTAATTCTTGCTCTTTAATGTGTGCAGGAATGTCTGTACCAGCTTCTACGAAGTATTTATCTGGTGTTTGAACAGTTAAGTTATAGTCTGTTGGTTCGTTCAAGTAAGGGAACTCAACAGGCATGATTTCGTTAAAGATGATCTTACCAACTGTGGTGATTAAGATTCGTTCTTTTTGCCAATCAGTAAATGGTTTGTCACCTAAAAGTGTTGTTTGAACCCCAATCCGTGAGTGTAAATGCACGTAGCCATTTTGCCATGCTAAAACAGCTTCGTTCATGTCGCGGAAGATCATACCTTCCCCTTCACGGCCTTCTTCTTCCATTGTTAGGTAGTAGTTACCTAAGACCATATCTTGAGATGGTGTAACAACTGGTTTACCATCTTTCGGGTTCAAGATATTTTGGGCAGCAAGCATTAACATACGAGCTTCTGCTTGTGCTTCTTCGTTTAGAGGCACGTGAACCGCCATTTGGTCTCCATCGAAATCGGCATTGTAGGCTTCACAAACTAATGGGTGAAGACGGATGGCACGACCTTCAACAAGAACAGGTTCGAAAGCTTGGATCCCTAATCTATGCAACGTAGGTGCCCGGTTAAGTAAAACTGGGTGTTCTTGGATAACTTCTTCTAAGATATCCCAAACTTCATCTTCGCCACGTTCGATTTTACGTTTCGCATTTTTAATGTTTGTCGCAATTTCACGTTGTACTAATTCACGCATTACAAATGGTTTGAATAATTCAATCGCCATTTCTTTTGGTAAACCACATTGGTACATTTTTAAGAACGGACCAACGACGATTACGGAACGACCAGAATAGTCAACACGTTTACCTAGTAAGTTTTGACGGAAACGACCTTGTTTCCCTTTCAACATGTGAGAAAGAGATTTCAATGGACGGTTACCTGGTCCAGTAACTGGACGGCCACGACGACCATTATCGATTAAAGCATCCACCGCTTCTTGTAACATCCGTTTTTCGTTTTGAACAATGATGCTTGGCGCATTTAAGTCTAATAAACGTTTTAGACGGTTGTTACGGTTGATAACACGGCGGTATAAGTCGTTTAAGTCACTTGTTGCAAAACGACCACCTTCCAATTGAACCATCGGACGTAAATCTGGTGGAATAACTGGGATAACATCCATTACCATCCAGCTTGGTTGGTTACCAGAGGCACGGAAGGCTTCTAAGATGTCTAAACGACGGATGGCACGTGTCCGTTTTTGACCAGAAGCTGTTTTCAATTCTTCTTTTAATTGCGCAACTTCGCCATCTAAATCGACGTTATCTAATAATTGTTTCACGGCTTCGGCACCCATAGCAGCTTTGAAGGCTTGGCCATATTGTTCACGTTTTTCACGATATTCACGTTCCGTTAACAATTGTTTTTTCTCTAATGTTGTGTCACCTGGTTCGATGACAACGTATGAAGCAAAATAAATGACTTCTTCCAATGCACGAGGGCTCATGTCTAAAACAAGACCCATCCGAGATGGAATTCCTTTAAAGTACCAGATATGTGAAACTGGTGCGGCTAATTCAATATGTCCCATACGTTCACGACGTACTTTTGAACGAGTGACTTCAACGCCACAACGGTCACAGACAATACCTTTATAACGGATACGTTTATATTTACCACAAGCACATTCCCAGTCTTTGGTTGGACCAAAAATGCGTTCACAGAATAACCCTTCACGTTCGGGTTTTAATGTACGGTAGTTAATTGTTTCGGGTTTTTTAACTTCCCCATAAGACCAACTTCTGATCTTTTCTGGTGAAGCAAGCCCTATTTGCATACTTTCGAATTTATTTACATCGATCAAAAGGAATTCCCTCCATTTCCTTATTTAGAGAAGCTGAGTCAGCAACTTGTTAGCAAATGGCAAGCATCACTTGAAAGAAGGTCTGACGACACTTGGAACAAGTAATGGCTTGCGCAGTTGCAACAAAGTCGCAGTTGAATCAACTCATCAGAGTGGTAGCGACAAATTAGTCTCTGTCTTCGGCTGTTTCAATTTCTTGAACAACGTCTTGTGCTTCTTCTTTCACGACTGATTCTGCTTCTTTTTCCAGCTGTTTCGCTGATTGTTGTTCCGCAAATTTGGTTAGTGCGTCAACGGTGATTAAATCATCATCGTCATCGTCCATATCGCGTAACTCAATCTCAGCTTCCTCAATGTCCAAGACACGCATGTCTAAACCAAGTGATTGTAATTCTTTCACTAATACTCGGAATGATTCAGGCACACCTGGTTTTGGAATTGGTTCACCTTTAACGATGGCTTCGTATGTTTTCACACGTCCGACAACGTCATCAGATTTGTAAGTTAAGATTTCTTGTAATGTGTAAGCAGCACCGTAAGCTTCCAGTGCCCAAACTTCCATTTCCCCGAAACGTTGTCCACCGAATTGAGCTTTACCACCCAACGGTTGTTGCGTAACAAGAGAGTAAGGTCCGATTGAACGAGCATGCAATTTGTCATCAACCATGTGGGCTAATTTAATCATATACATGACACCAACGGAAATACGGTTATCAAATGGTTCACCTGTACGTCCATCGTAAAGAACTGTTTTAGCATCGCTAGCCATACCAGCTTCACGAACAGTTTCCCAAACGTCTTCATCGGTTGCCCCATCGAAAACAGGTGTTGCGACGTGAATACCTAATTGGCGAGCAGCCATACCTAAGTGTAATTCAAGTACTTGTCCGATATTCATACGAGAAGGTACCCCTAATGGGTTCAACATGATATCAACAGGTGTTCCGTCAGGTAAGAATGGCATATCTTCTTCCGGCATAATACGGGAAACAACCCCTTTATTTCCGTGACGTCCCGCCATTTTATCTCCTTCGTGAATTTTACGTTTTTGAACGATATAGACACGAACTAACATGTTGACACCTGGTGATAATTCATCGCCAGCTTCACGAGTAAAGATTTTCACATCATGAACGATACCGCCGCCACCGTGAGGTACACGGAGAGACGTATCACGAACTTCGCGGGCTTTTTCCCCGAAGATTGCGTGTAATAAACGTTCTTCTGCAGATAATTCTGTAACCCCTTTAGGTGTGACTTTCCCAACTAGTAAGTCGCCATCTTGAACTTCAGCACCAATGCGGATAATCCCCATTTCGTCTAAGTCTTTCAACGCGTCTTCCCCAACGTTTGGAATTTCACGGGTAATTTCTTCAGGTCCTAATTTTGTATCACGTGCTTCTGATTCATATTCTTCAATATGCACAGAAGTGTAGACATCGTCTTTAACTAAACGACGGCTCATGATAATGGCATCCTCGTAGTTGTAACCTTCCCATGTCATGAAGGCAACTAAGACGTTTTGCCCTAAAGCCATTTCGCCTTCTTCCATAGAAGGTCCATCCGCTAAAGTATCGCCTTTTTCAACTTTTTCACCTAAGTGAACAATTGGGCGTTGGTTGTAGCTTGTTCCTGAGTTAGAACGACGGAATTTCGTAACCATATATTTGTCTAATGCGCCATTGTCGCGACGAACGCGAATTTCTTTTGCATCGACGAATTCTACGACACCGTCATGTTTACATAGTAAAGCAGCACCTGAGTCATGGGCTGATTTATATTCCATACCTGTACCTACCCACGGAGAGCGTGGTTGAATTAACGGCACCGCTTGACGCTGCATGTTGGCACCCATCAAGGCACGGTTGGAGTCATCGTTTTCTAAGAAAGGAATACATGCTGTTGCGACTGCGACTACTTGTTTTGGTGAAACGTCCATGTAGTCAACTTTGTCTACAGCAACTTCTAAGTTTTCACTTTGTAGACGCGCCATAACAACATCATTGGCAAATGTGCCATCTTCATTTAAAACTGAGTTCGCTTGCGCTACGATATAATGGTCTTCGATGTCTGCTGTTAAGTAATCTACTTGATCAGTAACACGGCCTGTCGCACGATCAACACGGCGATAAGGCGTTTCGATGAAACCAAATTTATTCACTTTTGCGTAACTAGATAAACTATTGATCAACCCGATATTCGGTCCCTCAGGCGTTTCAATTGGACACATACGACCATAGTGAGAGTAGTGAACGTCACGAACTTCATAACCGGCACGGTCACGAGTCAAACCACCAGGCCCTAAGGCTGATAGACGACGTTTATGGGTTAACTCACCTAATGGGTTTGTTTGGTCCATGAACTGTGATAACTGTGAAGAACCAAAGAATTCTTTGATACTTGCTACCACTGGACGGATGTTAATTAATTGTTGTGGTGTCAATGTTTCTGTGTCTTGAATAGACATTCTTTCACGAACCACACGTTCCATACGGGCTAAACCAATACGGAATTGGTTTTGTAATAATTCGCCTACTGAACGGATACGACGATTACCTAAGTGGTCGATGTCATCGACATTGCCGATATCTTCCATTAAGTTGAAGAAGTAGCTCATTGAAGCAACGATATCTGCTGGACGAACTGTTTTGACGCTGTCGTCTGGATAGCCGTTACCAATCACATTTACGATACGTTCAGGATCTTTTGGTGAAAGAACTTGAATCACTTGAATCGTCATTGGTTCAGTTACTACCGCATCTTCACTTGGATAGTAAGTTACACTGTTTAAGCCGTTGTCAATGTATTCGCCTAATGTTTCCATGATTTGGTGTGTTAAAACCGTGCCTTTTTCGACAATGATTTCACCAGTTTCTGGATCAACTAGCGTTTCAGCTAAGGTTAAGTTTAATAGACGTGTTTTTAAGTCTAATTTTTTGTTAACTTTGTAGCGACCAACGTTTGCCAAATCATAACGTTTTGGATCAAAGAAACGTGCAGTTAACAAGCTACGTGAGCTATCTGCTGTTTTTGGTTCGCCTGGGCGAAGACGTTCATAAATGTCTTTCAAGCCTTCTTCTGTACGAGAATCACTTGCGTTTTTGTGTAAATCTTTTTCAATTGTGTTGCGTAAGCTTTCGCTGTCGCCGAAAATTTCGAAGATGGTATCATCTGAACCGAAACCTAAAGCACGAACTAACACAGTTAAAGGAATTTTACGTGTGCGGTCAATCCGAACATAAGAAATGTCTTTCGCATCTGTTTCCATTTCTAACCATGCACCACGGTTAGGAATGACTGTTGAGCCAAAACCTTCTTTGCCGTTTTTGTCCACTTTTCCATGGAAATAAACACCTGGAGAACGAACTAATTGGGAAACGATAACACGTTCTGCCCCGTTGATGATGAAGGTACCCATTTCTGTCATTAATGGGAAATCGCCGAAGAAGACTTCTTGGGATTTAATTTCACCTGTTTCACGGTTGGTTAAACGTAATGTTACATGTAATGGCGCAGAATAGTTGGCATCATGTGCGCGGGCTTCTTCTACTGTGTACTTTGGTTCTTTTAATTCATAGTCAACAAATTCTAAGGATAAGTTTCCTTGGAAATCATCAATTGGTAAAATGTCTTCAAACATTTCACGAAGTCCCTCATCTAAAAACCATTGATAAGAGTCTGTTTGGATTTCAATTAAATTTGGTAATTCCAATACTTCACTGATACGTGCGAAACTTCTACGTTCGCGATGCTTTCCGTATTTTACTACGTGTCCAGCCAAGCTCTTCACCCCTCTAGTTATAAGTCTATCAAAACACCGATCCGAAAAATTACATTTACGTTACATATATTAAATATATGTAACAAAAAGCATTTTTTGCAGTTTTTAAGCAAAAAAAAACCAAAAATAGAACATGCTTCCGAAAAATTTTCTGGCGTTTCTACTTTTGTTTTCCTATAAAAAACCGGAACGGACAATATTTCGCTCCTGCTTCGTCACTTTCAGATAGTTTTTGCTCTATAGATTCTACTACCTTTGTCTAGAAAAGTCAAGGGTTTCTTTAAGGTTTTCTTTTTCATAAAAAGGAGTTTTTTTGTAAAGGGTTTAAATGAAAAAAGGCGTAATAAATAATTACGCCTTTTCCCCTATCTTCCTATTCGCACACAAAAAAACGAATGCAAAGATGCATTCGTTTTTGACTAACCGCCACCTAATAAAAAGTCTAGGACATTCATGCCGCCGCTTGTTTGGCTACGGTAAAGTTCGGTGTAGCCGCATTGGGTACAGCTAATTGTAATAAATTTTTTATTTTGAACATCAAAAATTTTCGCAAAGTTCCCACCTGTTGCTTGAAATTGGTCCGACACATAGTGCATGTTGCCACATTTCTCACAAACATATTGTTGCTTTTCCATTCCCCTCACTCCTTCTCAATAAAACAAGTATAGCAAACGCCTGCTTCATTTTCCTCCATCCTAAGATGGATTTTTTCACTAGTTGACCAAGCCTTTTCCTTTCCGCTACAATAAGCATAACGAATCGGAGGAAAAAATATGTCGACAAAAAGCCAAGTCCTAACTTTATTGATGAAACAAACGCCCGCATTCCTTTCGGGCGAAGAGATGGCACAACGTCTATCCTTATCTCGCACAGCTATTTGGAAAGCGATTAATGAATTGAAAAAAGATGGCTATCAAATTACTAGCGTGCAAAACAAGGGGTATCGCCTTGAAAAATCAGATGTCCTTTCTGCAGAAGGCATTCAGTTGGCATTATGGCCACAAACACCGCCTTTAACAATTACCGTCCTAGAAACATCTGAATCTACCATGACCGATGCTAAGCGGGCGATTTTAGACCAGACGCCAGACAATACATTGATTGTTGCTGACATGCAAGAAATGCCGCGGGGCAGGTTCGGCCGGCCGTTTTTCGCTACGCCAGGTAAAGGGATTTACATGAGCATGGTGCTTCAACCGAACCAAAATTTTGAAGAAATCGCCCAATATACTGTGATTATGGCCGTAGCGGTCGCTCGAGCAATGGATGCTCTGGCAGGCGTTCACACAGAAATTAAATGGGTCAACGACCTTTATTTAAATGGCAAAAAAGTTTGCGGGATTTTGTCGGAAGCCATGAGCAATGTGGAAACAGGGCAAATTTCCAATGTTATCATCGGCATGGGGATTAATTTTTCAATTACAGAAACCGAATTTCCTGAGGACATTCGGCAGAAAGTGACTGCCCTTTTCCCAGATGGTGAACCGACGGCGTCGCGAAATGAACTAGTCGCCAACATTTGGAATCATTTTTATCAAATTTTAGACGAACGTTCAACGAAAGACTTTTTAGAAGAATACCGACAACGCTCCTTTGTGATTGGCAAAGACGTCGCTTTTACCCAAAACGGGCAAGACTTCCGCGGCGTTGCGACAACCATTAATGGAAACGGGGAATTGATTGTCCAGTTGCCTGATGGTACGTCCAAAACGTTGTCTTCTGGGGAAATTAGTTTGGACCAGATTGGTGAATGGCGTCGAGGATAAGTGGGGAAATTTAGAAAAAGAGCAAGAAAGCACCTGTCTAAATTTAAACAGATGCTTTCTTGCTCTTTAAAAATCAACTTCTTTTTGTGCTAACATTTCGCACAATTCTTTGGGGAAATTCGTATAGGGATTTTCATTTCTTCTAAAGGAGAAAACCAGTTTTTATTCGTATTCTGAAAAGCAATAGCTACTTTTTCTTCAAGATACTTACATACTTCTGCGCCTTTAAAATTTCGATAACTGTCTTTTAAATGCAGAACTTTCTCTAGTCATGTATCGATTGACTTCCTCAAAGTGAAGTAATAACCAGAGTTCAAAGCATTCATTTGAAAAAATTGTCTTGATTTCAGGACGATGTCGTTGTCCACATCTTACCGCGTTTTCAATCGATTCTGTGGTTTGTTCGCCCTTGTCATTCATAACATAAAACAAATCATAATTGTCTCGCTCCGCTTTTCCCATACTCCGAATACAGGAAACGGCGTATTCGACCAACGCCTCTCCTTGACGTCTACATGTTTTTACTTTGAGTTTACTTTTAATATTGACTGCAGAATATTTTCGTTTAATCAATCTAAGGTAAGCTTCTTCTGTTTCTCCTTCGCAAAAAATCATGACATTTGGTTTTAATTTCTTTCCTTTTTTTACCCTTTTTATTTTTGGCATACCAACTTCTACTCCTTTACCTTCACTGCCTGAACGATTTCACTTCGATCAATATGAGGAACACCACCAAACAGACCATTTAAATAACGGCGATAATATGTGATATCTCCGCGACCTTTTTTTGGGTCTGCTTCAAAGTCATACAAAGCGTATAATTCGCTGGCACCACGATAATTCTTATCTGTGAAGTAAATTTGATCCTTTCTCAATTGATTATCCATCAAATGAAGTTCATGGGAGGTCAAGATAAATTGTGTATTCGTCTCCATGGCATTGAACGCTTCTAACAATGTTCCTGACAACTCTTGATGAAACGCATCATCAAATTCATCAAAAACAAAAACTTTTTCTTCTGGATTAAATAAAATATTTAGCGCTAAGCCAATTAATTTTTTCGTCCCAGAAGATTCCAAATCATAATGAATACGTTCTTGTCCGACCACTTGATTCATTTCATCATATTGGTTATAAACAGAGTACAGCGAATACAGACTTTTCTTGACTCGACCAATTTCAATGGTCGGGTCTTTTTCTTGGATAATTCGTTCTAAAACAGCGTCTAATTTTTCTTGTTTCGAGTAATCTTCCTCTTTGTCTTTCACAGGAACTAGGTCAACCATGTTCATATCCGCAAGTTTCAAAAAGTTCAAGACTTTCTCTTTGTCTTTTTCATTGTTCAACCGTTCAATATTCCGTAAAGATCCATCAAAAATAACTAACTGATTGGCAAACCAACGAACGACATTCGTAGCGTGCTGATCATTTTTTGATTCCAGCGTATGGATAACTAACGAATTAGACTTAATTTGTGTTTGGTATTCTTGATATTTTTCTGGAAAAACGGAAGATTCCGCACCGTCTCTTTTAAAATAATAAACAAAATCATCCTGCGTTTTGTCATAAATTTCTAAAGATTCCTTAACTACTTCGCGCGCTGTGTTAGCTAACGAATAGCGATACAAGACACTGTCATTAATAAATTCAATGGTCATAACAGATGGACTTTGTTTAGTGAGAGGGTCTAACGCAAAAGGTTCATATAATAAAGCATCATTAATCGAAGCTTGTTCTCTTAAAACCAAAGTTTTTAACGCATTTAACCCACTCACTAAATTTGATTTTCCTGAACCATTTCCCCCAAAAACAATGGCACTCTTCAGTAACCTTAGTTTTTCTGGGTAATTTTTAGGCTTCACTTCGAAACGATTATTGACATACTTTCGTAAATACGCGCCTGTTTGTAGGGAAAGTGTTTGTTCCTCTTTAAAAGATAGAAGATTTTTGACTGTAAAATTAACTAGCATACTGTTCACCTCCTCGTTTTTTCATCTATTCTTTTATTATATCGTTAAAAGCAGATGCTGTAAAACGTTTTTCCGTTTTTAAAATCGATTTCCCAAAATAACGCTTTTCTCCCACACCTTTAAATTTATTTAAAAAACAATAAATTTTCTTAAACTTCATTGTGAGAACCGCTGCATAAATTCTATACTTCTAGCGTTAGATAAAATAACCTTGTTAGGTGAGGCTCCTATCCAAACATAGGCTATTGCGCAGAAATGTCGAAAGACACCAATGTGTAAAACAGGAATGGTCGAATTAAGGCTCTTCTAAAAATAGCTAAGAGAAATCTTTACGTTGGATAGTGCTAAAGCTCAGACGATGAGAACCGATTGGCTTGCTGTGTCCTGTTTAGTCGCAAGCGCTTATTTACGATCGATGCTGGCTTAGTCTACTCTTTCAAGGGAAAAAGAAAGGGATTCTCATGCAAACATCGAATAAAAAATTTCCACTTTATGCCCTAACAACGCTTGGTTTTACTTTCCTCACTTTGTTAGTGGCGGCTAGTCCAAATTGGTTTCAACAAATGGACGAAGCTATTTATCACATCAAATGGCAATTAAATGCCCCACTTTTAACAGCGGTCAATCTGTTAGCAAAAACTGCCACGATTGGACCAATGCTGCTATTCTTCTTATTATTGATGGTTTACCTTTTACGCAAAAAAGAAAAAATTCTAGCCTTTTGGGCTGTCAGTAACCTATTAGCTGTCGGCTTTTTAGGGAGCGTGTTTAAACATGTGGTGGGTCGGGCTCGACCAAACCTAGGCGCTTTAGCTGATCGAAGCTCTGCTAGCTTTCCCAGCGGACATTCATTATTAGCAATGGCGCTGGTCTGTACGATTTTGATCATTTTGGCCTATCTTCATGTCGAAAAAACCAAGGGCATCAAAATTTTCTTACTCACTTATTTAGTTTTGATTGTGTTAGGTCGCTTAATCTTACGCGTTCATTATCCTAGTGATGTCATCGCTGGGATGCTCCTAAGTTATAGCTGGGTCAACTTTTCATTTCAAATTGTTCAACGTTATTTGCCAGCACCTGAACCAGAGGAAGCAGAAGTACCGACACAACGCCGGCGCCGCCATTCTCGTAAAAGAAAAAGTTTATTCGTGGTCTTTAGTTTAACCCTTTTATTTTTAGGCACACTTTCTGTTTCCGCTTACGGCGTCAGCATGTATCGCAATTTGCAAAAAACAGCGAACACCATGTATAAACCAAGAAAATCTTCCACGAAGAGTCCCGATTTAGCCAAAGGGGAACCGGTTAGTTTCTTAATTATGGGAATTGCGAATGACTCAAAACGCAAAACCGATTACCGCTCCAACGCCTTAATGGTGGTTACAGTGAATAATCAATTACAAAAAACTACCATCACTAGCATCCCACGTGACTACTATGTGGAAATGGCTGGCACCAATGGCGAATACAATAAAATCAATGCGGCCCACGTTTTCGGTGGTGCCGATATGCAAATTAAAACGGTTGAAAATGTCTTGCACATCCCAATCAATCATTACTTTTCAATTGATATGGATGCTATGAAGGACCTTGGCGATGCGGTGGGCGGCGTCACTGTCGACAATGCCTTTGCTTTTGACGCTGAAGGGATTCATTATCCGAAAGGCAAACAACATTTAGGTGGCTGGGAAGCTTTACAATACGCGCGCATGCGTTACGAAGACCCCGAAGGCGACTATGGTCGTCAACGCCGCCAGCGAGAAGTTTTAATCGAATTAACCAACAAGTTACTTTCTTTTAACAGCTTGCTAAAATATCAAGAAATTCTGGACGTAATCGGCGAACATGGTGAAACCGACTTGTCCTTTGACCAAATGATGGCAATGCTAAAAAAATACACCCCCGCACTAAAAACAATCGAAACCGATCAATTGAAAGGCTACGATTATACTGGCGATGGCGTGACAGGAATTGAAGGTATTTCTTATCAACTGGTTGAAGAAAGCGAACGCCAACGTGTCGAAAATGCCATCAAAGAACAAATGAACCTCTCTACGAAAGACACTGAACAATCGCAATAACGACTAAAAAGCAGCGCCCCTTAATGAAAGGGGCGCTGCTCACTTTGTCTATCGCAGAAGCTTTAGCGAGTACGGTTATTTTTTATAAATCACTAAAAATCGCTACCGTCTTAAACGGCTCTACACCAGAGAGGTATGTTGTCGCATATCTCTCTTTTCATTGCTGTTATAGCACAACAACCCTAAAAAGACCATCAATAAAAAATACCCGAGCCTCCTATTTTTCTGAAGCTCGAGCATTTTTTTTTTTACGGTCCAGTCACTAAATTCCATGTGACTGCGGCTTGGTATTGTTGACCAGTCATGCCTTGACTAGCTGGTACTTCTAGTTTGATATTATCAAATACGAAATCTAGCTGATAGACATTACTGCCAGTAAATTGTTGGTTGGCAACGATGTTCGTAGCCGTGTTATTTGCCGTTAAGTTAATAACCTTGGTGGTGCCAATCGTGTTTTTCAACTCCGTTGGTTGATTGTAATTGGAAAAACTTGAAACAGGAGCTGCACCTAGTAATAGGCGGGTCGCTGTTGGCAAGCTGTCTGTAGCTGATTTTGGTTGAGACAGTTGTGCCGTTAAGCTCCAATTCGGTTGGGTTTTCTTAATTCGCAGATAGGGATTGCGTGTGCCGTTGCCGTAGTAATCAGCGGCTTTCTTCAGGCCATGCTGTTGTGTATTTCCCGCAATCCCTATCTGACCAAAATTGAAAGTTGGCACACTGATGAATCCCTCTGTCGTTGGTGTAACAATCGCCTGATCATTGTCTTTCACACGAACAGTTGCTGAAGCAGAAATGCCACTGTAATTCCCACTGGTGGTAATCCCTGCACGCAAGACTTGTCCCGCTATGCCCGTCGCTTTGGTAGTGAACTGAACCGTGGCAGATTTCCCTACTGGGATGTCAGTCCCTAAGCTAACGCCATTAGTCCAAGTAGTCGCTGTGACTGGGACGGTTTTTGCCGTGCCGCCAACTGGTGTCACGATCATGGCAGTTGGTGCTGCTAAGCCAGTTGTCCAAGCCGTTGATTTCTTGATGGTCGCCGTGGTTAACGGGGCTTGGCTTGTATTGGTAATCGTAGCGCGCCATGTGACGTTGCCGCCGCTAGTTACTGTTTCAGCTGTAGTGCGTGTTAAAGTAACACTCGCTTTTGGCACTTCCTCTTTATACACCGCCGTCATATCGTCATTGCCATCAAAGGTTGTGTTATATGTTGGCGTCGTACTTGTTGTCAATGTGTTTGGTTTGGTTTTACCTTTGTACCAACCTTGGAAAGTATAGGTTTTGCCGCCAGCTGAATAACTAGCTGGCAAGGCTTTCGCCGCTGTATACTTGAAGGTGTCGCTAGTCATCGGAATCTGGTTACCTTGCGTGAACCCTGTTGGCGCTGTGATTTTGGTGCCCGTGGTATCGACGAAGTTTTCGGTGACCTTGCGATTGGTTAGATAGTAGTAGACGGGTTTATCTAATGTAGAATAGGTTCCTTTGGTTGCTACAGTAGCCGGATTATAGACAACCTCTCGCAAATAAGCAGGTACTTGAACATCTGCTGGGGCTGCCGGTGTTGTTTGATTAAAAACAAACGATTGACTTCCACTTTTCTTTAACTCAAACCATTTAGAAACAGATTTATCTGTACCTTCAACAATTGGAATTGTGGAATTATTATCTTGAACACTAGGAAACGGGTATGCCACATCAAAAGTACCACTCTTGTTATAAACGCTCATTTTTTCATAGTATTTTGGCAGTGCAAATGTTAAATTAGCCGCACTGTATTGTGAACTTCGTCCACTCATTATCTCAAGAGACTGTGCCGGATAAACAATTTCTTTCAAGTTGTTTTTGGTCGGCGCAACTTGACCTTTTTCAAGATTGATTGTTTTCCAGTCAGCAACATTAGTGCCCAGTACTTCGCCATACCAATTATCATAGGTCAAGCCAACTTTGGAAGCATCGACTTGCTTACCTGATTCGTCTACGAATCCGAATTGATAGGTAATAGCTGGAAAATCAAATGCTTCTATTTCCTCATAGACCACATTCAAATCGTCATTGTCATCATACGTCACCCCATAACTTGGTGTCTTCGTCGTTTTTAAAGTCGCTGGTTTGGTTTTGCCTTTGTACCAGCCTTTGAACTTGTAAGTTTTGCCGCCTGCCTTGTACGTATCCGGCAAGGCTTTGGCACTGGTATACGTGAAGTCATTGCTCGTAATACTTGTTTGTTGCCCTTGAGTGAAACCACTTGGCGGTGTGATTTTAGCGCCCGTGGCATCGACGAAGTTTTCGGTGACTTTTTTATAAGTAGTTGTTAAGTCAATATCTTGTTGCGCAGCAATATACGTTAAACTAGCCTGTTTTGACTCATAAGTTGCCCTTAATTCCGCTGCAAAGCTTGCTGAATAGTATTTATTCCATACCTGATACAACGGTTGCTGAAGGGTATAGCTATTATTTGTTTTGACTAATTTGATATTATATGGGTACCCTGCTATACTATATGGCCAATATCGGTTATATATTCCTGAATTTGCTACTTCAATAGTGTCAATATATTTGGGCACTGTCAGAACAGGATCCTTCAAATAATATACGACCATATCTCCCCAATAATGAAAATAATTAACGTTTAGAGTTTGACTAGGTATTAATATATCCAGCCCTGTAGTTGTCGGTACATTTGACACCGGTATTATTTTATCTCCACGAGAGGCCAAATTAGACAAATTCGTAGATTGCCCCCATGTATCTAATCCCATCTCAGAAGTTAATTGAAAATCTGCCATATTTAAAGACGTTTTATTTTCCGAAGCAATATTAATGCTAAAACGATATTCTGGCACTGTATAGCTTTGATTTTTTGTTGGAAAAGAATTTGACTCCGATTCGAACCATGTAGAAAGTTCTGATACTTTGCCAGCTTCTTTTACCCCAACCGCTCGTTCCAAACGAACGGTTGGCAAAGTTTCCACTTCTTTTTGCTCCGCTTTCACTGGCGTGTCTTCCTTCTTTTCTACCTCCACTTCTGCTTGTTTCTCTGTTTTCTGTGTTACTTCTTCTCGACTTGTTTCAGTCATTGTTTCTTGCGTTTCACTACTTGCTTGCGTTTCTTCCTTGACGCTACTTTCAGCGGTCGGACTACTTTCAATCGTCACGGTTTCCGCAACTGCCGTCACGCCCGAAAAGGCATTCACTAGCAAAGAACTACATAAGCCAATAGCTGCAAGACGTTGCCATTTATTTCGCTTCATGTCGTCCCCTCTTTCTATGTACCATTCCGACAAGGCCAATTAAGACCAAGCCGAGAATGCTAAGATTTGCCTGACTCTTGCTCCCTGTACGAGGGAGCGTTGAGCCAGTTGTGGTGGTCTGTGTCGAACCACCACTTCGTTGATCTCCTTGCGGAGGACCAGCTGGTTCCTTGGGATCAGTAGCTGGCGCATCTGTTTTCGGCGGGGCATCTTTAGGAGCGGGTGTTGTCGGATTTTGGTAAAATTCAATCCCCACCGAACTAGAACCACCATCAGACGCTTCAACATTTATAAAAAAACTAGGGGAAAATAGTAGACACACAATCATTAAATAACGCTTTTTTTTCATTTTAAAACCTCCTTTTAAATCAACAACAGATTTGAACTTGTGTTTATCGAATGCTCAAACAACCTTTTTTCATACCTCTATAATAACAAAGAACCCCCCTTTAGAAATTGACGATTTTTACGCACTCCATGTGAATTTTTTGAATTATAGCGATAGAACAGCGTTTAAAGACATGTTATTTAATTATCAACCAATAGGAATGTTGTTTCCCACCTGTTTTTCCCTGAAATCACGCCTTTAAAGTTTAATTTTTTGTTCTCTTTAACGAGAAAAGCTCAAAATGTTAGTGTTGACCACTAACGTTTTGAGCTTTTCTTAACTATTTTGAAGAAACTTCTTGAAAAAAAACAAGATTTTTTTCGCATTCTTCGCACTTTTTTAGGTTTCAACCAATCAAAGCGCTAATTAATAGCCCTAAGGCATAGGTACCATTGAAAACCAGTAAGTTTTTAATGGAATGACGGAAACTTTTCGGCTGCGGCAATTCTTGTTTAAACGTTTGAATATTTTTCCAAATGACTGGCAGAGTGGCAAACGTGATTAACACCGGCCATTGATAAATACCACTAATGAAGCCGAATAAAATCACCAGATACCCAGCTAACGCTAACACTTGAAACAGCACAATCCCCGCTGGGCGCCCGATATAATAGACTAACGTATAACGGTGGTTCTCAATATCCGTATCTAAGTCCCGTAAATTGTTGGCGAGCATGATGTTAGCAATCGAACAGACCAAGGGCAAGGAAGCCACGACAATCGCAAGCACCGCCCAGAGATTGCCGTCTAAGCGAAAGGCGCCACTGGCGAAATCAACCGTTAAGTAAAACGGCGGCTGGGTGACCACGTTCAAGTAAACCGTTAAGACGAAGATACCTAAGCCCATCGTGAAGCCACTGAAAATTTCTCCCAAGGGCATGCGGGATAACGGAATCGGTCCATACGTGTAGAAAATACCGATGAAGCAGCAAATCCCCCCTAACACAAGGAAGAGCCAACCGGTTTGAACCGTTAAGTACGCACCCACAACGGCAGTGAAGGCAATCATGGCGAAAATCATGTTGCGGACCAGTTGTGGTGAAACGCCTGATTGTCCGATAATATTTTCTTCATATTTATAGACGTCCGATTTGGCTTTTTTGAAGTCCATGTAATTATTAATGGCGGTGGTGGCCATATCAAAGACCACCATGCCAATGAAGAAAACCAGCGTGTTGCCCCACTGAACTTCCCCGAAATAGGTCATTGAAAACAAAACCCCGATGATAAAGGGAAAGAGACTGGCTAGCTTCGTCTGAATTTCCACTACTTTTAAAAACACATTTAAAGACATTTTTGGTCGCTCCTTATTTCAAATCGGCCCGATTCCCCATCGTATAGCCAGAGTCTTTGCCGATTTCAAAGTTGCCTTCGATATCTTTGCTGATGTAGACTTTGTCGTCTTTTGTGACGAAAATGGCATCGGTTCCTTTCAGACTTTCGACATATTCTAGTCCTTTTTTGACGCCCATTGAGAAGACGGCTGTTGAGAGACCATCACCATCGATGGATTTGTCGGTGATAATGGTGACACCCGCGATGTCGTTATCAAACGGATAGCCAGTTTCACGATCGAAGAGATGGTGGTACGTTTTACCATCGACTTTTAAGTAGCGTTCATAAATTCCTGATGTGACTAAGGTTTTGTTGCTTTCTTTGACTTGACCTAAAACAGTGTTGCGGGCTTTATTCGGATCTTGAATCCCAACTGTCCAGTCCATGTCTTTGCCACGTGGGCTGTGTCCTAAGACGTAAACATTCCCGCCTAAATCGACGATAGCGGTGGTAACGCCGTTGTCTTTCAGAACTTTCACGACTTCATCAGTGATGAAGCCTTTGGCAATTGCGCCTAAATCCAATTGCATGCCTTTTTCTTCAAGGTAAACGGTTTGCTCTTTGTCGTTGAATTTGACTTTCGTGTAATCGACAAGTTTCAAGGCTTGATCAATTTCGGCTTGGCTTGGTTTGCGGGCATCATCGAAGCCAATGTGCCACATAGAAGTGATTGGGCCAATTGCCATGTCGAAGCCGCCGCGGGAGTCTTTGCTATATTCATAGGCTTTTTTCAACAAAGGATACAGGTCATCTGAGACTTTGACTGGTTTCACGCCTGCTTCTTGGTTGATTTCATCAATTTCTGAACCTGGTTGGTTGACGGTGATTTTATCGCCTAGTTCTTTGACACGGGCAAAAGCTTTCGGTAAGACGTCTTCTTTGCCATCATCGTAGATGCGAATTTGAACGTAGGTACCAAGCATTGTTTGACGGTCAGAGTATGGTTCTGTATTAATTTTCGCTTCTGGTTTTGAGGAACAAGCAGCTGCCACAAACAGCACTGCTAGAACACTCACCATGAGCAGAAGTTTCTTTTTCATAGGATTCCCTCTTCTTTCCTTCTTTAATTAAAAAATAAGTTCTCTTGCATAGTAGCCTTTTTTGGAAAAAATGAAAAGTCTTTCTCTTGGAAATTCACAAATTTCTGTGAAAAAAATTTGTGAAATGATGGACAGAACTAGCGAAGAAAAAGGGGCGGGAAAGTCAGCTAACCGACTTTTCCCAACCCCTCAATGGTGCTAAGTAATTGCTGAAAAGCATTTCAGGAACTACTTCACGATTCATTTATTTCTAATTATTTTGTTACGATGTTGTCAACAACGATTTCAGTTGTGTCGCCTTTTTCAGCAGCGTTCACTAATTGTTGTGCGTAGTTGATGAATGAATGTGTGCTGTGTGTTGCACCAGTTACCACTTCAACACCTGCAGGTGAGCCGTCTTCTTCGCCCATTGCTTTAACAAATTCTTTGTTTAATGTTTCGATATATTCTTTTGGTCCAACGCCAGTAACGTCTTTCATTTTGCTTTCGTATTCAGTGTCATCTTTTTTAGATTTGCCGTCAGCGTTCACGTTATCGTAGTTAGATTCAGTCACTTTACCATCTTTCACAGTCATTGAGAATGTTGTGTGGTAGCCGTTTGAGTCATTTTTTTCTTTCAATGAGTACGTACCATCTTTCAATGTTGCCCCATTGTCGATTTCGATTGTGTCTGTGTTACCAGCTTGTGCTGCTTGGATTAATTGTTGTGCGTAGTTTTGGAATGATTCAGATGAATGAGTCGCACCGGTTACTACTTCCACACCGCTTGCGCTTTGTGCTTTAACAAAAGAATCGTTTAATTGTTTGATGTATTCTTTTGGTCCAACACCAGATTTTGCTTTCATGCTTTCTTCATACTTAGTGTCTTCTGTTTTAGATTTGCCGTCAGCATTGATGTTGTCATATTTAGATTCAGTGATTTTGCCGTCTTTTACAGTCATTTCAAAGACTGCACGGTAACCATTTTTTTCATTTTTTTCTTCTAATTTATACGTACCATCTTTTAAATCGCCACCGGCAACTTTTTTCGCTGGTGCTGATGATTCAGTTGATTTTTTCGTTTCTGAAGATGCTGCGCTAGAAGAGTTCGTTGTGTTGTCTTTCTTGTCTGCGCCACAGCCTGCTAATACTAAACTAAATAATGCAATTGCCGCAAAACCTTTAACAAATTTATTCACTTTCATTGATAGTCACCTTTTCTTTCATGATTTTCACAAACATTAAAAGTTTGTGATACATTACACATTATAATGGTTTTAAAAACGTTGTCAAGACCATCCCCTAAAAATATTTACATTTCGGTCTTTTTTTCATCAAAAACTCATCGTTGGAGTAAATTTGTTGACAATTAAAATTTATATTAGACAAATTCGTGAAATACTTATATAATGTTAGTCGATTGTGTACTTATTAATCATTATCACTATTTTACTACTTACAATATTAAGGAGCGGATTGTCAATGACAAAGCAAAATATTGTCGTTGTAGGTGCTGGGTATGCTGGCGTTTCAGCTACTAAATTTCTAGCAAAGAAATTTAAAAAAGATACGGACGTAACAATCACATTGATTGATCGCCATTCTTACCACACTATGATGACCGAATTGCATGAAGTAGCAGGCGGACGTGTTGAACCAGAAGCAATTCAATACGACTTACAACGTTTGTTCTCACGCAAGAAAAACGTAAAATTGGTAACAGATACTGTTACTGGGATCGACAAAGAAAACAAAGTTGTGAAAACTTTAGCAGGTTCTTATCCATTTGACCAGTTAATTCTGGGTATGGGTGGCGAACCAAATGACTTTGGAACACCAGGCGTGAAAGAAAATGGTTTCACCTTATGGTCATTTGATGATGCAGTGAAAATTCGTCATCACATTGAAGCAACCGTTGCTAAAGCAGCCATCGAACCAGATGCTGAAGTACGCAAAGCAATGTTAACATTCGTTGTCTGTGGTTCTGGTTTTACTGGGATCGAAATGGTCGGCGAATTAATCGACTGGAAAGATCGTTTAGCGAAAGATGCCAAAATTGATCCAGACGAAATTACATTAATGGTTGTTGAAGCAATGCCAACCATCTTAAACATGTTATCTCGTAACGATGCTGCCAAAGCAGAACGTTATCTAGAAAAGAAAAATGTTCAATTATTATTGAACTCACCAATCGTTGAAGTTGCAGCAGATCACATTAAATTAAAAGATGGTTCTGAAGTACCAACGCATACGTTAATCTGGACAGCTGGTGTGAAAGCAACTTCTGATGCCGCTGACTTTGGTTTAGAAGCAGCACGTGGTAGTCGTTTAGTTGCGAATGAATACATGCAAGCAAAAGGCTACGAAGACAAAAACATTTATATCATTGGTGACTTGGTTTATTACGAAGAAACACCAAATACACCAACTCCTCAAATCGTTCAAGCAGCTGAACAAACAGGTCATACTGCAGCTGCCAACATCGTTGCAGATATTAAAGGCGGCGAAAAACATGCCTTTAAAGGAAACTACCAAGGATTCATGGTTTCCATCGGCGCGAAATGGGGCGTTGCCAACTTATTCGATAAAATTCATTTGAGTGGTTTCTTAGCCATCATTATGAAACATATCGTTAACTTGAAATACTTCTTTGATATTCGTTCTGGTTACTACATGTTCCAATACATTATGCACGAAATCTTCCATATTAAAGATGATCGTTCTGTTGCTCGCGGACATACGTCTCGTTACGGCAATGTCTTGTGGAGTGTTCCGCTACGTGTCTTCTATGGTATGGTTTGGTTAGTCGAATCAATGAAGAAAATTGTCGGCAACGGCGATTACTTGAAACCAAGCACTTGGTTTGGTGACGGTTCTTGGTTCACAGATAAAGTCGTTTTCCCATTCCCTTGGTTACAAGAACAAGTAACAACAGGTGCTTCTCAAGCAACTGAAACAGCAACAACTGCTGCAAGTGGTGCGGCGGATGCGGCGGCAAGCGGTGGTGCCGATGCGGCAACACAAGCAGCGCACTTTGGGTTAAGCTACGCTTACGGCGAAACACCAATGCAAGTGTTTGATCACATGCCTAAATGGTTCGAAAGCGTAATGAAATTTATGATGCCAAACCAAGAAGTTGCTTTGTTCATGCAAAAATTCATGACAATCGTTGAAGTATGTATTGCTTTAGCATTGATTGCTGGTTTATTCACTTGGTTATCAAGTGCTGCTACAATTGGTTTAACAATTGCCTTCTGTTTATCTGGCATGTTCTATTGGGTAAATATCTGGTTTATCTTTGTCGCTTTTGCTTTGATGAACGGTTCAGGCCGTGCTGTCGGTTTAGACCGCTGGGTAATTCCATGGATTCAACGCAAACTTGGTAAAGCGTGGTATGGTACCCCGAAAGCTAGATACGGCGGTAAGTAAGCAATCGATCATCGATTGACAACTACGAGCAAAAGCTGAGACACATGTCTCCAGCTGACTATCATAGGATTTAGTATGTGGGACAGCAGTCAAGCATGACTTTTGTCCCACATATTTTCTTTTATAATATGGTGGCTCAACTGGAAAAGAATACTTCTTTTCCGTTCACTGTGTTATGATAGACAAGAAAAAAACACCAAAGGAGAGAGAAGAAAATGACGATCAAAGAATTCATTAAGAAAAGTCGCTTGAAAACATGGGACGTTATTATTATTGCTATTTTAGTTCTTGGTTCTTTTCTGCCCCTTGTTGTTTTTGCCATGCAAAACCGTGGTCAAGAAGCGGCTACGTATCAAGCAGTCTTGAAAGTAGACAACAAAGTAATCAAAGTCTTTGACTTAAAAAAGGACGGCCCGCATTATACATATAAATACGAAGCAAAAGACGGTGATTACAACCTGATTGAAGTAGATGGTGATCGTATCCGCGTGAAGGAAGCCAACTGTGCTGACTTAGTGGATGTTCGGCGAGGCTGGATTTCCAAACCTGGTGAAACCCCGATTGCCTGTCTACCCCACAATTTGTTTATCACCGTGGAAGCTTCTGATGGGAGTGAAGACGGTAGCTTAATTTATTAAGCACGACAACTATGAGCAAATTACACAAGAATATTTATATTGCTATGCTCGTTGCCCAAGGGGTCATTATTGGTTTAATCGAAAATATGATTCCTTACCCTTTCGCATTTGCTCCTGGGGCAAAGCTCGGTCTAGCAAATCTAATTACTATTATTGCGATTTTCACCATGCGTAAGCGTGATAGTTTTTTCCTAGTCTGTTTACGTTTGATTTTAACGACATTACTGGGCGGTACACTTTCGACCTTTTTCTATAGTGCCAGTGGTGCCTTATTAAGTTATTTCGGCATGTTGCTTGTCAAGCAGCTGGGGCCAAAACGGGTCAGCATTATAGGGATTAGTGCCGTTGGTGGTTTCTTACACAACGTTGGTCAGTTGCTAACGACCTCTTTCTTTGCTCATTCGTGGGCGCCGATGCTGTACTTACCATTTCTATCTCTGTTTGGGTTACTTTCAGGGATTGCCATTGGGATTGCCGCTAATTATTTACTACAACATGTCCAGACGTTACGAAAATTCCAACTGAATTATGAACAAACAACGAAACATAAGTGGAGTCAATTTTTCTAATTGAAAACCTGTCCGCCACAATTAAAGGAGTCATCTTATGAATATACATCCTATGTGGAATACCTATCCTACGTTATCAAAAGAATTAACAACTACTCTTCGCTTGATGGAACAAGCGGTTCAAATCGATAATCAAGAGATTCAAGCTGCTGTCCATGACATGATTCATTCTGGCGGCAAATTGCTACGTCCAGCCTACCAACTGTTGTTCTCTTATTTTGGTGAACAGCGGGACCCTAAAAAGGCGACAGCGTTAGCGGCTTCCATTGAATTACTGCATACCGCCACGTTAGTTCACGACGATATTGTCGACGAAGCCGATACGCGTCGTGGCTTGCCAACACTGCGTTCGCGCTTTGGGAATAGCACAGCCGTGTATACAGGCGATTATCTTTTTGTTTGCTGTTTCAAGCTCTTATCTGATTATTCTTCTTCATTAAAAAGCATTCAATTAAATTCGCGCAGTATGGAAAAAGTCCTAACTGGTGAGCTTGGTCAAATGGACAATCGCTATAATTTCGAGGTAACGATTGACCAATATTTAAAAAATATTTCCGGAAAAACTGCGGAACTGTTTGCGCTAAGTTGTTTTGTCGGTGCCTATGAAAGTGGCACCTCCCAACGTTTTGCCAAACGTTGTGGTGAAATCGGCGAAAATATCGGACTGGCTTTTCAAATTATTGATGATATTTTGGACTATACGCAAACTGCCGATGCCATCGGCAAACCCGTCTTAGAAGACGTACGTCAAGGCGTGTATTCTTTGCCCTTGATTTATGCACTTGAAGCCAATCGTGAAGTCTTGTTGCCACTTTTAATGAAAAAAGAAGCCTTGACTGATGAAGAAACACAGGAAATTTATCGTCTTGTCCATGAACTAGGTGGCGTAGAAAAGGCTCAACAATTAGCCACTCATTACACAGAAAAAGCGCTGAAAGAAATCAGCAAACTTCCTGAAACAAAGGTCCAAGCGAAAGAACAATTGTATGAAATTACACAAACGATTTTGACAAGAGAGAATTAAAAAAACTTTTGGTTATTTAGTAAAAAGACAGCTCTTCTGAACGCAGAAGAGCTGTCTTTTTTTACGCTTTAACTAACGCTGTATCTTGAACATAACCACGGTATACTTCTGTTCCTTGCATGACATTCATTTCATAAAATTTCATGCCCCCCCACTCCATCTCATTTCCTGTATGGTAAATCATAAATCCTGCTGGTATATGAATAATGTCGGCGTTATCACTGAATAACAACGTTGTATCGTAAAGAACACGATAAAAACCAGTCGCCGCATAGGTTGAGATGGCTTCTGATGCCACTTCTGGTTGTTCTGTTGCAAAAGCTGAAGTTGTTGTAGCCAACGCTCCTGCCCCTAAAAATGCGGTTACCCCTAAACACATTGAAACTTTTTTGATAGCTTTCTTCATCTTAAAAAACTCCTCTACTTAGTATTTTTAAAGCATTTATATAATATATTTGAAAACAAATATGTTATAACTTATTTCTAGGTTTACTTAACCAATGACTTGAATAATTGGCACACCTTTTTCCATTGCTCGCATAAACTCTTCTGCATCATATAGGCGATCTTTTCCTAAAGGCTCACCATTTTTGTGTTTACGACCTCCAGATAATGGATCATAGGTTTCAAAATACAAACGATTATTAATATATTTGTAGCCTTTCACGATTATATTGTTCCGACCTGTTTCTTCATAGAAGCGCCCCCAAGTGGAGTCAGGTGTAGGATTATAAAATAACTCACTTGTTTCTACGTAAGTAATAAAAATGCGGCCTTCATCAATTTCATTTTTCATAAACTCCAGTGTTGGTTCTCGGTAATAATGGAAGGGAACTTTATTTCTAAACATATAAAAGGCTAATGCCGAGGAATCCCATTTGACAGGCTGGCTTTTTTCTGCTTCTCCAACCGTTTTTGTTGAACCTGGATGATACCAATGTTCTGCCATCACTGCCGCATTGACTAATAGCTGGCCGCCTGTATCTTGATGATCGAAATACCAATTATAATCTTTATTATTACTTTTGCCTTCTGTGATTTCAATAGGTTGATAGCCATTGTCTGGATCGTATGGTATATAACGTTCATAAGGAATTTCAATGACTGAACCTGTTTCTGGAATAACTAGCTCTAATGGTGCACTCGGTTTAATATACCCAGGAATCTCTGGTAGGTCCTCTGGGTTCACCTGAATTGTTTCACCACGTTTTCCTTCAAAAGATGGCAGTTCGAGCCCCTCTTTAGAAATTTTATTGCCATCTTGATCCACGATTTGACCACGGTATTCTGTTTCAACAGCAATATATTGATAAACCACATGATACGTCGTTTCTGGAATCCCATTGTAAAAATTAACAGCTGTCACAGGTCCACCTGCAGTGCCTTTATTAGGAAATGTGTGGCTTTGGCCCGCAGCTACCTTGGCGCTCTGCTCAACTGTACCGTTTTTTCTTAGTAACTCAATCAATTGTGTGCCGCTATCATCAATTTGCGTACGACGAAGATCGTAATTTCCATAATTATACAAGTGTGACCAACCATTATAATATTTAGATAAGTAACCATTTGCGTTGGTCGGTAATGGGTCAGTTAACGCATAGGTCACGCCATCTTTAACAATCGTTTCCGGCGCACCAGTTGTATAAGCATCTCCTTTGAAACCAGATTGTTTAACACTCTCTAATAGCTGATTTTCAGGTTCTTCTTTTGTTGTACCAGCGATAATATAATGTGTTTCTTGTTCTAATTGATCAATAATTGGGACAATTACTTTATTCACTGTTTTCGTATCATTTTGTAAAAGCGTTCGTTTTAAATTCCAAATTGCCGCTCTAGTGTTGTAACGTTCCAAAATAATATTGTCATATTTCCCTCCAGGGTAGACATAACGATGTCCTGGAAACTCTTTTGAATTCACCGTACTCCCCTCTGTTAGTGTGTATTTTTGTCGAGTGGAATTGTTGGGACTAAGTTCATAAATATAGAGTGTTCGCGGTTTGGTACGGTCAACAGTAATCGCAATTTGTATGTTGTTATTGTTGACAAAGCCATCAATTAACAACTCGTTTTGATTCGCTGGCCTAAATGTCATAGAACCTTTGTATAAGTTTTCAGATGGTTTCACAGAAAACTGTGTTTTATAATTTTCAGATTCTGGTACACCAGCTACCTTCAGACTGGCGCTAAGTTGCTGACTGACTTCGCTCGGTTGCTCTTCAGACGTTGCATAACTCACGATGGGTAGACACACTTGAATTCCTAACGTGCTAATGATAAGAGCCTTAGTAATTTTCTTCATACAAATTCCTTCCTTTAAATAAAAATTAACCAAGAATATATAAAATTATTCCCCTGTATATCATTTAGCATACACGAAATAAATTTAAAATTTTATTTTATTTATTCCTAAAAAAAGAAATAATAAAATAATGTAAATTATTAAATGAAATAAAAGCCAATGTTTGAACCAGTTATTGATTGTCGTCCAAAAATAAAATTGTTACTTTTATAAGCATAAATTAACACTTTTTTTGTAGCTACTGTTGAAAAATTCAAATAAAATCACGCTGATTCAAGTCTATTCAATAGTGTGTACACACTTTGTATAAAAAGTTCCCTTTTGTTGGTTGATTTAAGTTGAGACAGAAGTCTTTAATTAATTATCACAAAAGCAGTATCTGCTGCAGCATTCAACATAGCTTTCGTTTCTACACTGTTTTTTTATCTAGATACTATTCGAATTTTTCCGTTCCAACTTGCTATAATAAACACGAAGAGAGCGTACTAGACATACGCTCTCGGGTAGACCATTTACGACGGTGGCTTTAAATTATTGGTTTTCCGTTAATAGTTCTGAAAAGTACCTTGCATATTCCTGTGTATCTATTCTGTCAAGTTCTTCTTCATCAAAAGATACCTTGTCATAATACTTAAATTCTATAATATTCAGAACAGTGTATAATATATAAATACTTAATGAGATTCCTCCAAAAACAACCATATTTTCTATATTTATATGTGCAAATGCCATTTTTAACTCTCCCTACTTTCCCCGCTCTGTCTTATCTCAATTTATTTACTATTCGACTTTTCCGTTTCAACTTGCTATAATAAACACGAAGAGAGCGTACTAGACATACGCTCTCGGGTAGACCGTTTAAGACGGTAGCTTGATTTTGATACGGAAATAAACCCGTCAATCTTCGCTAAAGGTTATGACGGGTTTATTTTTTGTTGTTTTTATTACTGATTTTGACAATTAATGTTGCGAAAGCGATCGCAAGCATCAATGCTTCAAAGACAGTCACTACTATTCCTTTCTAGGGAAAGAGCAAACAAGCAAAAACATTGGCAGTCCCCCTTTTTTGAGAAATTGCCACCGTCATAAACTTCCTACTTGTGTAGTATAACACATTTATCCCTTACTGGAATACGCTTACTTTTTTTATTTACTATTCGACTTTTCCGTTTCAACTTGCTATAATAAACACGAAGAGAGCGTACTAGTCATACGCTCTCGGGTAGACCGTTTAAGACGGTAGCTTTAATTTATTGGTTAATAAACCCGTCAATCCTTGCTAAAGATTATGACGGGTTTATTTTTTGTCGTTTTTATTACTGATTTTGACAATTAACGTTGCGAAAGCGATCGCAAGCATCAATGCTTCAAAGACAGTCACTGCTATTCCTTTCTAGGGAAAGAGCAAACAAGCAAAAACATTGGCAGTCCCCCTTTTTTGAGAAATTGCCACCGTCATAAACTTCCTACTTGTGTAGTATAACACATTTGCACTTTGTTAGAAGGCGCTCTCTTTAAAAAAGTAGGAGCCCCAGAGAGATCTATAAAAAAGTGTCCAATTATCTATTGATAGATCTTTGGACACTTTTTTCTTATTAAACAAAGGGGTTATTCTGGCGCATCTTCCAGAGACCATCGCAATACTCCACTATACCTTCCGACTGGATCAGAAGGAAAAATCGTCAACTGAAGTTGTTTGGTCAAATTAGCGGTAGCGTTGCCGCTTCCTTGCAAAATAGGTTGGCTATCTGCATTAATTAGAACACGCTGATTCTTCTCACCATAACTTATTCTTTTGTCGAGTAACTCACCGTTTTCGTTCTTTAACGGTTGTTCTTCTTTTACTTTAATTGTCCACCGACTTTTATCAAGTTTGCTTGTATCTTCAATGCGGATTTCTTTATTTGTAATAGAAGAAATCATTGTCTCTGTTGCGGGAATTTCATTCACACCAAAATTGATTGTATCAGGTAAAATGAGCTTGGGCCCAGCTTCTTTTTGAAGAGTCCGACTGTCTTTTTCTGACTCTTGATTGTTCTCATCTTTTATATAAAAGAAAACCTCTCGATTCAACCAATGTTCAGGAAAAGTATACGTAACTTTATCAACAACCGATTCTGGCGCATCTACATATTTTTTTAATTCTTTTTCTTCCGTGCCACACTTCGCTATTAAAGTTATATTGGTTGATGGATCATGGCAAAATGAAAAAGTAACTTCTCGCTGATTTGTAAAACGTGAGACCAATAGCGGATTTTCTTCATCCATCAATTTGAATTGTAATAACTTCTTTTCACGATAACGATGAATAATTGTTTGCTCCTCTGGAAGAAACATTCCTTGATCTTGTTGGGTCTTAATTGGTTCATAGCCAGCTATTTGGGGATACTGATTAGACAAGTCAAAAGGCGTGGTTAAAATCCCTTCTTTTGTGACTGGTTCATGAATAGCATTATCTTGTTCATTTAAAAACACAGTCGTTGCTTTCCCCACATAATTCACACTGGATGTAGCAGTCGTTTCCTCTAAATTTTCTCCATCTAAAAGAGTTCTTGCACTAAACGGCAAGTCTAATTTTCCACTTGAAATGAGCGCCGTATCGACTGGATTTTGAGTCCCTTGCCATTTCAAGTAAACTTTATATTGTAATACGGTATCGTAGAGACGACTATCTGACAGATTTTTTGTCATAATTTGGACATTTTCACCATCTGTTTGGCTAGTAAATAAATCCGTTAAATCTTCTCCTTTAAAGTCTGTAACTAAGACTTTGTCAAATTGATATTGCTTTGTTTGATTTACTTGGTTCAGGTTAACGTTTATAGCCATTTGACTAGGTTTTGTCCACTGATCAATATTTGGAATGGTCTGTTGCACATTTAAACAAACAGCCGTCTCTGCATTTTCAAAATAAGTATCCATTGCGTACGCTGGTGGAAATTCTGGTTTTGCCAAAAAATCTGTAAAGTAAACAATGGATGACGGCGTTGTGTCATTGTTGTGGACTACAAACGTAACAGTAGAAATACTTTTGGTCGTCATTTCAAAACGCTGGCGAGGGTCCCGCCAAGGTACCCCTGCAGTAACGTTTTTTAGATATAACCAATAATCATCGTCTCCGCCATCCCACGTATCGTAAAGAATATGTGTAGGATTTTCCGCATATAAGGCATCAATTATCGTTCCAGGGTTTTTATAGCCAACATATTTGTTTGAATTTAACCCATAGTAATTAAACGCTGTTTTTATCGTTAAGGGCTGACCATAATTATCAACAAAATCATAGGTAACCAGCATTTCGCCTTTAATCGTAATTCCTAAAAAATAGCTTTCAGTAAAACTAATTGATCCTCCATCCAAATTACTTTTATTCCGTTGTAATGTAACTAATAAATTAACTGCTTTTCCTTCATAGAACCCCACATTTTTTACTAATGCTTTACTTTTATTTGTCGTTCGACTAACTGCCATGTAGTTTGAATACACTTCGCCTTCAATTGGTTCGACGGATGTATTTTCGCCGTAATGCATAATAAATGTGTTTGCCGCTGGTGTAATCGATTGATTTGCCCAATGGAAATAGCCCAGTTCTGTTAATGGTCTAGGAGCAGCCTCTACTTTTTCAACTCCTAAAAAGATCCCTCCAACTATCCACAATAAAATCAATAAATAGTTATGTTTTTTCAATTGAGATTACAACCTCCTTACTTTTACTTGTAAAAAATAAAATAAATATTAAATAACAATTGATATTATTTGAAGATCCAAAGACAATTGTAATAGAATTTCTATGCTGTATCTACTCTAAAATATTTCTTAAAAATACCTAAAAAACGAAAGCTTATTTAACAATCGACTTTCCCGTTTCAACTTAGCATAATAAACACGATAAACATGAAGAGATCAGGACAGAACCAATTAGTTCTGAAGGCGTTGGTTCTGTTTCTGCCGTTTATTAGGTTGCGAACGTTTAAGACGTCATCTTTAATTATAATCAACCTTCGGTAAAAGTTATGACAGGTTTATTTTTTATTACTGATTTTAGCAATAGACTAAACAGACCGACCATCAAAAAAGATGGTCGGTCTGTTTAGTCTATTGGTCTACCTTTACTCCTTCTCCGACAATACTCGCCAGACATCAAATGTTTGTTTTAAGCCTTGGACATTATGAACACGTAAAATTTCTACGCCTTGTTGTGCTGCATACAAGGAAGCAGCGGCTGAACCAAAATCACGGTTGGCTGGTTCTGGTTCGTTCGTTAAAGCGCCGATGGTTCGTTTGCGAGAAACGCCGTATAGTAACGGATAATCTTGGTAGCGAAAGGCGTTAGGATCTTTTAACAGTTGAAGGTTTTCTGCGACAGTTTTATGAAAGCCAATCCCTGGATCGAAACAAATTTTTTCTAAGGAAAGCCCATATTTTTGGCATTGTTCAATTTTTTCTGTATAAAATAGGTGCAACTCTTCTTTTAAAGAAAGCGATTGGCGTTTTCTAGAATGCATAATCACAACTTGGACTTCAGGATATTGTGCGAGGACTTCTGCCATCCCCGGAGTGTCTAATCCTTTAATGTCATTAATCATTGTGGCGCCAGCTTGGATCGCGGCTTCTGCTACTTCGGGATAGTAGGTGTCCACAGAAATCGGCGCTAGAGAAGTCTCACGTATTTTTTTAATTAACGGTAATACTCGGTCTGCCTCAACTTGTGGAGAAACTTCTTCGTAGCCAGGACGTGTGGATTGGCCGCCAATGTCTAAAATATCGGCCCCCGCTTCTAGTAGATGAAGCGCATGTTGATAGGCCACGTCGACCGTTGTGTAGCTACCGCCATCAGAAAAAGAGTCGGGGGTCGTGTTGACAATCCCCATAATTTGGTAATTCTTTTTTAAATCAATCATTGTCATATTGCTCCTTTATCTGCTGAATCATCTTTCGTAAAGCCTGCATCCTAGGACTTATCTTCATTCGTTCACTCATGGACAACTCCGCTAAGGTTTTGCCTCGGTCTGGTAAATAAATAATCGGATCAAAGCCATAACCGCCTGTACCGCGCGGTTCAACTAATTCACCAGTCAAAGCGGCTTCCGTTTGCAACAGTTTGTCGTCATCGAGTGTATAGACCAACGTGGCTGATAAGGTTAACTCGCGAGTCGACTGTTGCCCTTCAAATAAGTGCAACAGTTCGCGGTTCTGTTCTTCTGGATTAGCTGAATGGAAAAAGCGGCTTGTATAAATACCTAATAAATCAGGAAAAGCAGTTAATGTTAAGCCGCCATCATCACCTAACACTGGGCGTCCAATTAATTGTTGGAAAAAGCGTGCTTTTAGATAAGCATTTTCAGCATACGTAGTGCCAGTTTCTGCCGGTTGCTCTTGACTGGTTGTATACTTTCGATAAGAGACAAGTTGAATAGCTGGGTCCTTAAGTCCTGATTGCATTTCTTTTAACTTACCTTGGTTATTCGTGCCGACAATGATTTCCATTTTCTAACGTATCTCCATTAAAAATTGATTTTTCCACTCTTGTTCTTTAAATAGTCCGGTAAATTGAAATGTTTTGGTGCTACTTTGTGGTGTTTTCACGCCGCGCATCGTCATACACATATGTTCCGCTTCAATGGCTACTGCAATGCCTTTGACGGGAATATTTTCTTGGAGTTTGCGGGCAATTGTCACTGTTAAATCTTCTTGAACCGTGGGACGTTTGGCACAATGTTCTACTAATCTTGGTAACTTGCTTAGTCCCAATACTTTGCCACCTTCTGGCAGATAAGCGACATGTACTTTTCCATAAAATGGCAATAAATGGTGTTCACACATTGAATAAAAGGCAATATCTTTTACTAGAACCATTTCGCCTTCATTTAAGCTATCAAATAATTTATAATCGTCAAATTCAGGTTCGGTTAATCCACTAAAAACTTCTGCATACATTTTAGCTACGCGTTTGGGTGTATCAATGAGTCCTGCCCGTTGAGTATCTTCCCCCACTGCTTCTAAGATTGTGGTAACTGCCTGCTCAATTTGCGCTTGTTTTTCCTGCTCCATCTCTACCATTCCTTTTCGCTTACTCGCACTTCTTCTTGATTGCCACTGCGCTGAATCCACGTAGCTATTGGCGCGCCCAATAGTTGTTCCTCTGCGTAAACATCACTTAAGGGAATCAAAACAAATGACCGTTTTGTTAATTCTTGATGAGGAACTTGTAAGTGGGGCAACGTGACTGACTGTTCCCCTAATAATAAAATATCAATATCAATAATCCGCGGACCCCAGTGAATTAATTTTTTACGTTTCATTGCTTGCTCAATCCCTTGGGTAACAGCCAGTAATTCTTCAGCGGTATAGCTAGTATCAATTTTCAATACGGCGTTCAAAAAATCATCTTGGTCTGTATAGCCGTAAGGATCCGTTTCATAAAGTTTTGAAGAAGCCACGACCTGAATCTGCGGGTCTTCGTTTAAATAATTGCGGGCTTTCACTAAATTTGTGTACGGATCGCCGACGTTACTACCTAATGCTACATAGCCAATCATCTATACTTCTCGCTCCATTTCAATTTCAATATTGTCAAAAAGGCCGGGCATCGGCACACTATATTTTCTAATTTTAATGATAATTTTGTCCAATTGTTCTTGATAATCTGCGGAAATATCATCTAAAATAGCACTCGCTAAACCTTCAATTAAATCGTACGAGTGATTGTTTACTCGTTGGGCAATCAATTCATTCACTTCGGCATAATTGACAGTTTGGGTGACATCATCTGTTCGCCCTGCCTCGGCTAGCGACAACTGCATTTCAAGGTCGATTTCTACTTGCTGTCCTAGACGTTTTTCTTCTGCCAAAACACCATTTTTTGTGAAAAATTTCAAGTTGTTAATTCTAATTTTATCCATCTTCTAACTCCCTACCCTCTGTTTTGCTGATTTTTTTAATCATAGCATATTTCTTGGAAAAGTCAGTAGTTAAAAGATGGAAAAGTGGTTATTGGCATGATATAAAAAATTACTTTTTACCAATCAAATAGTATAACTCGTGTATTCAAAAAAAGAGCGTTGCTGATGCAACGCTCTTTTTTTGGGTTTATTCGCCTTTTATCGCATTGTTACAAATTCTTCTGAGCCTGTTGGATGAATCGCAACAGTATTATCAAAATCTGCTTTGGTCGCGCCCATTTTAATAGCGACTGCAAAGCCTTGTAGCATTTCGTCAACACCGATGCCGATGCCGTGCAAACCGACAATTTTTTCTTCTTTGCCGACACAAATTAATTTCATGTCGCATTTTTGACGGTATTCTCCTAAAGCAAAATACATTGGTGTAAAGCTAGAGCGATAGATTTTCACTTGGTCTTCACCATATTCTTCAAGCGCTGCTTTTTCCGTCAAACCAATTGTCGCAACTGGTGGATGGGTAAAGACCACCGTTGGTACCAAGTTATAATCCAGATATAAATCGGTTTGTCCGTTAAATAAGCGTTCGGACAGGCGCCGACCAGCGGCAATCGCGACTGGTGTTAAGTCGATTTTACCAATGACATCACCGACTGCGTAGATACCATTTTGCGTGGTATTTTGGAATTTATCTACTTTGACGTAGCCTTTTTCATCAAGGGCTACTTTCGTATTTTCTAAGCCTAATTGATCCGTGTTCGGCTGACGGCCTGTCCCGAAAATCACGGCATCTGTCGTAATTGATTCACCATTTTCAAATGTAATAACATACTCATTCTGCGCCGTTTTTTCAATTTTAGCTGGTGTTGCATTCGGATGAATTTGCATGCCCATTTCTTGATAGCGTTCTACGACTTTTTCAGAAAGCATGTCATCAAAGCTTCGTAATGGTCGTTCATGACGGAAGGCCCAATGTGTTTCTGCGCCTAAGCCATGTAAGGTTCCTGCTAATTCGGCTGCGATGTACCCTGCACCCACAAAGACCACACGTTTTGGCATTTCTTCTAATGCAAAGAAGCCGTTTGAATCTAAGGCATATTCTTCTCCTGGAATACCTAGTTTTTTCGGACGACCACCTGTCGCAATTAAAATGTGCGGCGCCGTATATTCTGTCCCATTGACTTCAATTGTTTGCTCCCCAGTAAACGTAGCGTAACCATGGATACGTTCAATGTTGTTACTGTCTAAACCACGATTATACGCACCATGTAAGAAGTCGATATATTTTTCACGATTTTCAACTAATTGTTTAAAGCTAAAATTTTTGATTTCAACATCAAACCCATAGCCTGCTGTGTCTCTTTCCATCATTTCCATCATGCTGCTGGCTTGCCACATGACTTTTTTAGGCACACAACCAACGTTGACACAGGTCCCACCAATTTCATTACCCTCAATTAAAAGGACGTTGGCTCCGTGCATTCCTGCGCGGTTAGCAGAAGCAATCCCGCCACTACCGCCACCAATAACAATATAATCATAGGTTTTCATTTATTCTGGCTCCCTTTCAATTTGAACTTTCTCCCTTATTATCGCAAAAAATAGCAAAAAAAGACAGTCGAATTACTTACTTTTGTTTAGTTTTCTGCTGCTTCTGTTTCATTGATTCGTTCCGTAAAAGAACTGGGGGAAAGGAATTCAATCGTAGCATTGTCGAAGGGAATTCCTAAATCTTCTTTCGTTACGTTTGGATTCATTGTAATGACGTAAAGTGTTTTGCCTAAGGAAAGTGCAATCCCAATTTCTAAATAACTTAGTCGGTCAAAGTCACCATTAATAAAAACGTAGGTTGCTTCGTGAAGATACCGTTTTATCACTTCAATATCTGTAAACATTCCGGTTTGAACACAATCTGCTAAACCGAAGCCCACACCCCCCGCACAGCCATGCTCATCTTCAAACAGCTGAGGATCTACCAAAAGGTCCGTTTGAATACGAGGGTTTTGACCAATTTGGTAGGCGAATAATTTGGCCATAGTTATTCCTCCTTCTTTTTTTTTACTATAGCACAAAAAGGAAACCCTCATATGCCAGAGGATTTCCTTTCTTTTAGTACATGTTCCCAACCACTTTTACTCGTAAGCGTGTTGCATTTTCTGGATGATAGGCGAGTGGTGTTTCTTCCACCTCGACTAACTCGATTGTGCCAGGAACTGCACCCGCAAGTTCAGCTTGTTGGACGGCTTTTTCTTGGGCATCGGCCAACGCCGCGTCTCGTTGGATTTTTGAATAGACATAAATTTGTTCGTATTGTCCGCTAATCTGAGCGATAGAGGCACCGATGGCATTCGCCACTGCCCCGTTTTCGTTGCGAATTAGCGCTTTAACACCTGTCAATTCTTCGGGGATGATAATACTTCCACCACCAACTAAAACGACCGTCACGTCTGCAGAACTGGTTTTCATGCGATCAATCGCTTCACTGACCAATTCGCCAATTTTTTGGTACACTTTTTCCGCAAACGTTTGGTCTAAATGAGCCACTTTGCTAGGATCACCGACTTGGGCATGGCCTAAGCGAACCGCAATATCAGTGGTCGTTAATTGTGTGCCGCCAAAAACAAGGGCCTCTTGTGTAATACGGTAGCCGACACTGTCGGGGCCAACTGTCACAGAACCATCTGGTTGTTCACGCACTAGACTGCCGCCGCCGACACCGATTGACACGATATCTGGCATTCTAAAATTGGTCCGTACTCCGCCAACATCAACGGCCAGTGAAGATTCTCTTGGAAAGCCATCCACTAACACGCCAATGTCTGACGTTGTGCCACCAACATCTAAAACAACCGCATCTTTCAAACCAGCTAAGTAAGAAGCGCCACGAATACTATTTGTTGGTCCACAAGCAATGGTTAAAATAGGAAACTGTTTGGCATACGTTAACGACATTAACGTACCATCATTTTGACATAAGTACACTTGGGCGTGATGAATTTTTTCTTGTTCTAAGGCTTGTTCAAAGCCTTCGCTGGTCACTTTAATTACTTTGTGCAACGCAGCATTCAAAATTGTCGCATTTTCCCGTTCAATTAAACCGACAGACCCAATCATTGAGGAGCAAGATACAGGAACATCTGCCCCTAACACTTCCTTCGCAAGCGCTTGAACAAACAATTCTTGGTCATTTTTTAAAGAAGAAAAAACGCCAATTACTGCGATTGCCTCTACTTCTCCTCGCCAAGAGGCCAAAATCCCACGTAATTCTTCTTCGTCCAGTGCAGTCAATGGTTGTCCATCATATTCGTAGCCACCATGTGCTAAAGCATACGTTTCTGAAAGAGTAGCCACTAAGTCCTTGGGCCAAGCTGTGTAAGGCAAGACCGAAGCGGTTGCTGGATAGCCCAAACGAAGGACCCCAACTTTTGCTAATTTTTTTCGTTCAACAATGGCATTCGTACATTGGGTCGTGCCCAACATTGCATGTGTGACTTTGGTTGGGTCCACTGCTGATTCTGCCAAGACTTTATTTAAGGCACCGGCAATCCCTGTTTGAATATCATCGGTTGTTGGAACTTTCACTGAATGAATCAAGTTTAATTGATGATCTAAAATAACAGCATCTGTATTTGTGCCGCCGACATCGATACCGATTTTATACATTTATTTGTCCTCCTTCGCTACTAAGTTTTCTAGTGGTTGATAATCCATTTCGTAGCCGAAATACCGAGGACCCACTGTTTCGATACCTTTTTTCGTTCGCCAAGCGGCATTCGCTTTCAAGCCCATTACTTGGACACGTTTGCCGTATTTCAAGCTTTCTGTTGTCACAGGCGTTAAAGTTTCCAAATCTACCATACAAATCAAATCAGGCGTCATCGCAATCACCTGGCCATCTTTCTCGGCAATTAAATTTTCATTTTGAAAATGGACAACTGCTTCTGAACCAGCATCACTGTTTAAGCCACTCAATTTGACACGTCCCAAATTGAAGCCACCTTTTACTTCTCGTTCTACATCTAGAATTTTTCCTTGGAACAATTCAAAGCCATCCGTAACTTCTACTAATGCTTGGCGTTTTTCTTGTTCATCTGCATAGGTACCTCGAATCACTTTGCCAATTTCTTCTGATAATGTCACGATGTTGTGAATACCATAGTCTTGTAATTGTTTGCCTGTCGCGGGATAAATGCTCACTAAAGCACTGGCGCCCATTTCAACCGTTTGAACACGAGCAAGACGTTCTGTCCAAGTATTATCAATCGTTTCCATAATGCCAATATTTCCTTTTTCATCGGTAATTGCCATAGGGGTCGCTGACATCCCATTCAAATGGAACGTTACCATAGGCAATTCTGGAAAGGCCCGACCCATACCATCACAATCCACCAAGGGAATGCCTAGCTTCGCTGCAACAACAATTGGAATCATTGAATTGACGCCCCCTGCTTCCATTGGAAAGGTCCCCGCAATCGTTTCTTGGTCTAAATATTTTCCTAACTTCTCAAAGACACGGACAAATTCGTCGCCTTTGGGAAATTTTTCAATTGCGACAGATGGGGCACCCATCATTGCGGCGGGTAGGAAAAAATCCTCCGCGGCAATTTCTTCTGGAGAAACCAGTTTGACAGGTCCGTTTTCTTCGATGGCGGACAAAGCCATCATTTTACCAATGTAGGGATCACCGCCACCTCCTGTCCCTAAAAAAGCTGCTCCTGTGGCTATATTCTCAATTGCTTCTGCATCTAAATAACGCATTCTCCGACACTCCTCTTCTTCATTCCATTTCTAATGATTCGGTGTTCGTCTGTTGACGTTTTGCACCGAAATAATAAATAACAAACGATAAAACAATGCCAATTAGCGGTTGGTTAGGCAATTGAGGGGCATTGGGAAAGAAACTCATAATCACCGGAATGCCCCCCACTGCAGCACCAATTAGCCATGAAAAAACACCTAATTTATTCACGCCAGGCGTTGGCTGCCATTTGGTTCGATCGCCTTTGTTAATCAACCAATAGGCAGCAATCATTACACCAGCCACTGGTGGAACCATCGCAGAAAGGACGGACATAATCGGCGTAAAGTAATTTAAAATCCCCACAACTGCTAATAAGGTCCCAATGGCGCCGGCCGCACCGACAGCGACTTTTTCTTTTTCTTTTGGAATATCAAAGACATTAATCAAGGCCAGTCCGCCAGAAAAAGCATTCACGGCATTCGTGGTCCAAGTTGCTAAAATTAGCGCAATAATTCCTAAAACTGGAAAACCGAGATTCATAAAAACTTCCGTGATATCTGCGGTGTTCGAAGCAATGGTCAAGACCGCACCAACGCCAATCATCAACAAGCCTGTCGGTAAAATCCCTAAGGTGGCCGCTTTAACCACATCTTTACGAGAAGAAACATATTGAGAGTAATCTCCAGCAATTACTGCACCTAATGCAAAAGAACCGACAGTCATTGAAAGACCTGACATAAAGCTTCCTGCTGTTTGAGGGGTATATTGACTAACAGCTTCCCAACCGTTGTTTCTTAACGAAGCCACCAAGCCATAAAGACAAACCAGAACTAACACAGGAACCGCAAAATAATTCAGAATTTTCAATATTTTTATGCCATAAAGAGCCGAAATAAGCATGATAACTCCCCAGATTAAGGAAGAAAGCGACACAGGTAAATCAATGCCGTAAATTTTTAAAAAGTTTGTGAAGGCGCCACCGCTGACATTGGCTTGCAAACCAAACCAACCTAAGCAAGCAATCGCTAGAATAATGGAAATAATCTTTTGCGAACCTTGAATGCCAAACACTTGAGAAGCGACTTTGACAGAAGGTTCTTGTAAGTCGGAACTTTGAATTCCTTGTAAAATCATTAAAATAACAATAATACCGTAACCAATAAATCCTGTTAACAAAGCTTCCCATAAAGGCATACCTGCAACTAACGTTCCTCCAATAATTAATCCTGGCACGCTAATCATTGCGCCCGCCCAAACAAATGCTAAGCTAAGCCACGATTGTTGTTGCTCGTTTTTTAATTTCATTCTCATTCCTCCTTAATTATTTTTTCAATTATAACGAAAAATCAGTCATAGGTCTTTTTCAAATTGAAAAAAATATCAAGGAAGTTTTGGCTTAAAATAAAAAGCAGACAAGAGCCTGGGACAAAAATCACTTTGGATTTTTGTCCCAGGCTTAAAAATTGATAAACGGCGGAAACAGAAGCAACTCCTTCGGAAATAAGCCGAAATTCTCCAAAAATTAAAGAACAATTTTCGGAAATTCCTTCTTATTCCTCGGAGTTAAACACTTCTGCCCCGACCTCTGTCTGCTTTTTTCATTCATTCGTGACCAAGCGATATAAGATCATCGCCAAATAGACTTCATAGGCTTCGGCGGCGTTGGTCATATCATAGCCGAGCGCTTCATTAATTTTACTGATACGATATTTGACCGTATTTTTATGAACAAATAGGCGTTCTCCGCATTCTTTAAAATCACTACTTGCATCTAGTAAAAACGTCCCTAATGTCATTAACTGTTCTGATTCTTTTAAGAGAGGTTGGATAACTGCTAAGCGTTGTTGGATTGCTTCTTCTCCTGCTTGGAGACACGTCATCATTTGTTGAACTGTACGAATTTCCGCGATTGATAACACTTTTCTTTGTGGATAGACACGCTTTAAAAACGGCGCGACTTGATTAACAGTTTGGTAGCTGACACGCACTTCAGTCGTGTTACGAACTTTCGGACAAAGGATGATTTCACCTAAATAGACCTGATAGTCTGTGGCTTGCAAGTATTCTTTACTAATCGTGGCTTCAGGCTGTTTGTGTAAATAATTACCTAAGAGAACAATCAGGTAATTTTCTGTTTGCTGGACAATCGTTGTTTGGTAATAGTAACGTAGGAAATCTTTCAAATCTTGCTGAATAGCGTGGATTTCTTGTCCTTGTTGCCAAATAGGCAAAAGCCACATCGTTTCGACAGAAGAAATATCAATCATTAATTTTTTGGCTAATTGGTACATCTTATCACTTTCATCGTTAATGATTGCTTGGACTAAGGCATACTCACTGACTTCGTCATAGTTTTTCCCCCATAAATTCAGAGCCATCTGAACGACTTCCACCGCTTGATTCATCTCAAAAGAGGTTAACTGCTCTTCTTCTCGAATGAAGTAAAGCTTCAATGTTTGTCCATCTTTCTGAGGAAGTTTTTGCGAGGTAATGAAGTAGGTCGTTTCTCCCAACGCTACTTTCTCTTGTGATTGATAAAGTAACTTGGTTAAGGGTAATTTCGTGCTTCGCGGCCAATTGATGGTGCTGATGATTTCATTGGTATAGGTGGTTAACGCAATGTTGACTTTTAAAAAATCGGATAGGATTTTCAAGGTCATTTCCACACTGCGGTTTTGTTCAGGCAAAAGGGAAACTTTTTCCAAGAGGTCCGTTGCAAAAGAAGTCATTTTATTTTTATTGACTAACAATTTCATGACTTCATAAATGACTTCGTTATAGCGTAATGTGGGATCGTTTTTAGGCATTTGGATTAAAATAAAACCTAAAGAATCCGCTAATTGAATCACTTCCTCTGCAACTTTCGGTACGATAATCCCGACGTAGTACAAGATTAGGCCTACCTCGCCTAATTCATGTAGATGCCGAATCGTTTCGCATTGCTTCACCACATCATGACGAATGGCACAAAATGAACCAATCAAAATTTCACCAGCATGGTATTCATTTGTTTTGTGAAGTTTTTCCGAAAACAAAGACATATCAGAGACTTCTAAAAAAGAAAGAGAAGCAACAGATGTGTCCAATTGGTTTTTACCAGAAAGTACCGTTGCTTCTCGCAAAGACGGTAATTTTAATAAATCATTCACACGGACACTCATATTTACTCCTCCTTTTGGCTGGTTTATTTTTTCTTACGAATCATATCGCCGACTGCAACAGGTTGCGTCACTTCCATTGTTAATAACATCATGGGATTAGGTGCCCGATCGATCGCTTCACCGTCTTCATTATACATCTCTTTGACGGTTTGGTGGAAATGGGTAAACCCGGGACCATAAAATTCAATTTCATCGCCGACACTGAAAAGGTTCCGTTGACGAATTGTCGCGACTTGCGTCTTTTCGTTGTACGCAATCACTTCGCCAACAAATTTATATTGTGGAATTTTACGACGTTCGCCGAATAATTGTTCATTTTCACTTGGTGTATTGTAATAAAAACCAGTTGCTAACTCACGTTGTGCTACTTTCCATAATTCATCAATCCACTCTTGTTGGCAGACATAGTTTTCAGGATCTTCCATGTAAGAATCGACGGCTTTTTTATACACATTAGCGACTGTCGAAACATAGTGAATGGATTTCATACGGCCTTCAATTTTAAAACTATCGACACCATTTTCAATTAACTCTGGAATATGTTCAATCATAGACATATCTACGGCGCTCATTGAAAACTCTTCTTCAACTTCCCCTTCACTGGTTTTGCTCCGACGTTCTGTCCCAAAAGGCATATCAAATAACTCGTATTTCCAACGACAAGATTGAGAGCAACCGCCACGATTGGCATCCCGCATCGACATATGGTTGGATAAAGTACAACGACCTGAATAAGAAATACACATTGCTCCATGAATAAAGGCTTCAATTTCAATGTCCGTATTTTCACGAATCGCTGCAACTTCCTCCATTGAAACTTCGCGCGCTAAAACCACACGTTCTAAGCCTTCATTTTTCCAAAATTCTAATGTTTCATAGTTGGTTGCTGAAGCTTGTGTCGATAAATGGATGGGTAAACCTGGTGCTTCTGTCGCACAAATTTCGATTAAAGCTGGATCGGAAACAATCACAGCTGAAATTCCGATGTCTCGCAATTCTCTGAAAAACGCTCCTGCCCCTTCCTGGTTTCCTTCATGAGTGACCATATTGGCAGCAACATAAACTTTCGCATTATGTTCGCGGGCAAAGGCTACGCCTTCCGCCATTTCTTCTGGCGTGAAATTTCCTGCGCGGCTACGCAGACCGTAGGCATTCCCTCCGATATAAACGGCATCGGCACCGTAACGAATTGCGACTTTTAGTTTTTCTAGCGTCCCGGCTGGAGCCAACACCTCGGGACGCTTCAATGTTCGTTCTGTCATTACTTTCATGTTCTTCTTCCCCTTAAATGAATCAATTTATTTTATTGCGTCGGCACTTAAATCAAAGAAACCATTGTCTAAGCCACGACCTGTTGGATGTAATTTTTCAATTTCAGCTGTTGCATGAGCTGCTTGATCTTCTGACCAAGTTCCCGCTTCAAGTGCTGCTTTCGCTTCAGCAAATAAGCGAGCAATCGCGACAAAATTTTCACCTGGCGTGTAAAGGCCATCGAGCTTCCATGTGCGATAGTGATGGTCATACAAGTTTGTTAACTCATTCATCAAGTTCACATCGTTATTGGCAAAAATATGCGTACCATGACTATCTTCATAAATGGAATAGTGGGTTTCTGGTTTTTTGGGTTCAGAAATAAACAGCCCTTCGTCTTTCGTAACCCCTTTGTCGTTCTTTGTGTAATTGTAGTAATTTTGAATTAATGGGCGTTTCGATTGATGAATACACGTCGCCCCATAGACAAGAATTTCAGCTGGAACTGCTAAGTTTTCTTCCATTGCTACCATTTCTTCAAAAGGTACTTCCCGAGCTAGAACAGCTCCGATGGCTCCTCGTTTACTCCAAAAATTGATTTGACGTGAGCTCGTTACTAAGGTTTCACCATCATAAACGTAAGGAATTTCTAATCCATCTCGTTGCATAATAAACACAATACCTGGATCACCCAAAGTAATTTTATCGACGTTGATTTCTTTTAAAAATGTCAGATACTCTGGGACTAATTTCATTTTTTCAGGGTGCATAATGCCATTTACTGCAACTAGCACTTGTTTGCCCATTTCATGTGCACGTTTCACAATCTCGCGTTGTTCATCTCGTGTAAAAGATACGGGCAAACGCAACCCGAATGTTTCTTCTCCAATATATAATGTATCCACACCTGTTGCGAGTAATTCTACAGCCTGCTCAACAGATTCTGCAGTTGCAATCAGTTCAATCATAAATATAGCCTCCTTCTTTATGACCGTTTAATAGTATCATACGTTCACAAACTTTAAAAGAGCTTATCTGTATTAAACGTACATTTTTTCACAATGTTTCCGAAAAAAATTTTGGTAGAGAAGCACCATCCGCTTACCTACCAAATGTTCTTTTTTAATTACTGATCATCTGTTCTTTGGTCACTCATTCAAGTGGTATTTTCGTTCATAAAACGTTACTACAACGGTGAATAACCACGCTGCCGCTAAGCCTAACAAGCTGCCTAAAACAATCCCCAAAAAGCGGAATTGAATCAACGTTATCACGTACTGCTGACGAACGAGCAATGACAGCATCAGAGCCATAGGCGTTGTGAAAAATTGCGCCAATCCATAATTACGACGAATAAAATACTCAACGGTCACAAATAAGATTGTAATCACGACAATCGATTCAAAAGTTGTCAAAGCTAAATTAAGCAGAAAAGCGGAAATAACCAATCCAATCGTTGTGCCAAAAATTCGCTGAATATTTCGCTGCTTAATCGCACGTAAATTGTCTCCTTGTAAAATGGATGCACAGGAAACGACTAACCAATACGGATTCTGTAAATGTAAACTTTCGCTGATATATACAGCAAAAAATAAGACAAAGCTATAATATATGCTATCTAATGGCGCTTCTGGATGCCGATAAATTCGTTCCCGTAATGATCGCTTAGCTAGCGGGGCACTGATTTCCTTCTCTGTAAAATGCAACACTAGTGCAAACAAAATGGAAAAGCCAATGCCTAATAACATACAGCCACTCATGAACGGAATTTTTGCTAACGGAATGCTCGTACTGGCACCCATCGCTGTCACCATCACACCAAAGAAGGCTCCTGGTTTTGAAATATCGTAAACTTCAAAGAAAAAGCGGCCACCAAAACCGACCAGTGCAACAACAATGGGAATGAGCCATGCAATATGGGTCGATAACATGCCTAACAAATTTCCTAAAAAAAGGTAACTACCGACCACAGATAAACGAGTCATTAACTGTTTTAATGGTAGCGGCTGATAATATAAAAAAGTAAAAATACCTAACGAGCCAAAGCTTGAAATCAATAATTGATGATTGATATAGCCCAAAAAAAGAATGCTGAACATAACCAAGCCAGCAAACACTAGTCGAAAAGGATTATCCTTTGGACGTTGATAATGTAGTAATTCTCGAAAAAAAGATTGTTCCATTCCATCACCCCTCCTTATTAACGTAGCACAGAAAAATCAATCTGGCAATTCTCAAAAAGAAATCGCCACTGGAAAATAGAAAAAGGAGCGTGGAGCAAAAATCCAAAGTGATTTTTGCTCCACGCTCAAAAACTGATACACGGCGAGAACAGAAGCAACCCCTTCGGCTTATTTCTCGGAGTTAAACACTTCTGTCCCGACCTCCTTTGCATCTCATCTATACAGTTTGTAATTCTTTCGCTTCTGTCTTTGGTGCTTTTGGTGCCCGCACATTTAACGTAATTTTGCCTTTGCTAGCACCTAAGGTTACTTTATCCCCTAACTGAATTTGACCGGAAAGAAGGGCTTCACTTAAACGATCTTCCACTTCTTTTTGCAAGGCCCGACGAATTGGACGTGCGCCATATTCTGGATCAAACCCAACTTTACCAATAACTTCAATTGCAGCTGGTGTGATTTTCACTTTAACCTCTTGTTCGGCCATCCGTTTCACGACAGATTGACTCATAATTTTCACGATTTCATGAATTTCCTCTTGTTTCAAGGAATGGAAGACAACCGTTTCGTCAATTCGGTTTAAGAACTCTGGACGGAAAGCTTTTTTCAATTCTTCCATGATTCGTTTTTGCATTAATTCATGATTTTTAGAAATGTCTTTCACATTGAAGCCGACATGTTTTTCTTCACGAATCGCTGTTGCCCCTAAGTTGGAGGTCATGATTAAAATCGTGTTACGGAAATCGACTTTTCGTCCTTTGGCATCCGTTAAATGGCCATCATCTAAGACTTGTAATAAAATATTAAAGACATCTGGATGGGCTTTTTCTACTTCATCTAGCAAAATAACGGAATAAGGACGTTGACGAATTTTTTCAGTTAGTTGGCCGCCTTCTTCGTAGCCGACATAACCTGGAGGAGAACCGATTAAACGGCTAGTACTGTATTTTTCCATAAACTCAGACATATCCACGCGAATCAACGCTTCTTCGCTGCCAAACATCGCTTCGGCTAAGGCTTTGGCAAGTTCTGTTTTCCCAACCCCTGTTGGTCCTAAGAACATGAAGGAACCAATCGGTCTTGCTGGGTCTTTCAAGCCACTACGCGCACGACGGATAGCGCGTGAAACAGCTTCAACTGCTTCATTTTGGCCAACGACCCGTTGATGTAAAATGGTTTCTAATTCCATCAATCGTTCGCTTTCTTTCTTCTCTAGCTGCTGCAAAGGAACGCCTGTCCATTGTGAAACGACTCCAGCCACGTCTTCTTCTGTTACTTGTGTACTGTAACCAGACAGACTTTTTTCTTTCACTGCAATCAATTCTTCTAGTTTTTCCATCACTTGTTTTTCTTTTTGACGAATCCGAGCAGCACTTTCAAATGATTGATTTTGAATGGCCTCTTCTTTTTCCGTAATTAATTGAGAAATTTCGGTACGCAATTCATTAATTTCTGAAGGTTGATCTGCCTTATCTAAACGAACTTTTGCTGCAGATTCGTCCATTAAATCAATTGCTTTATCTGGTAATTGGCGGTCATTTAAATAGCGAATCGACAATTGAACCGCCGCATGTAGAGCTTCATCTGTAATTTCTACGCCATGATGTTTTTCATAGCGTGAACGCAAGCCTTTTAGAATTTCTTCTGCTTCTTCTGGCGTTGGTTCTGCTACTTGAATACGGGCAAAACGACGTTCCAAAGCGGCATCTTTTTCAATATATTTTTGGTATTCATCCAGAGTTGTCGCACCAATGGTTTGCAACTCACCACGTGCTAAAGCAGGTTTTAAAATATTTGAAGCATCGATCGCCCCTTCTGCACCGCCAGCACCGATCAAGGTATGCAATTCGTCGATAAATAAAATGACTTGTCCATCTTGATAGATTTCATCGACAACTTTTTTCAAGCGATCTTCGAACTCACCTCGATATTTGGTTCCAGCAACCAAGGCACCCATGTCTAGCATCATTAAACGTTTGCCTTGCATATCTTCAGGGACTTCCCGGTTGACAATTTTCTGAGCTAAGCCTTCTGCTATCGCTGTTTTCCCAACACCTGGTTCACCGACTAGGACAGGATTGTTTTTGGTACGGCGACTCAAAATTTGGATCAAACGACGAACTTCGGTCCCGCGACCAACTACTGGATCCAAGCTTTGTTCTCGTGCTAACTTGGTTAAATCCCTCGCTAAAGAATCCAATGTTGGCGTCCCTTGTGGCGCATTTTTATTTTGACCATTCCGACGACGTTGTGCACCATTGGGTTCGGAAACGCCCATTTTTTTCAATAATAATTGACGCATTTTGGATAGACTTAATCCTAAATTCACTAAAATTCTAGACGCTAAAATTTCTTCGTCTCTTAACAAGCCTAATAATAAATGCTCGGTACCAATCTTTTGAGCCCCTAAGCGCTTCGCTTCATCTCCCGCATAGGCAAAGATTTGTTTGGCTCTTGGTGAATAAGGTAAGTATAAGTTGTTATTCCCCATTGGACTTTGCATGGTGCCATAGCCACTTAAATGCTCAATTTCTTCACGGATGTCTTCTGTGTCAGTATTCAATTGTCGTAATGTTTTTCCGGCAATCCCATTCGGTTCTAAAACGAGTGCTAATAATAAATGCTCAGAACCGACGGATTGATGACGAAAATACTTCGCTTCTTCTTGGGCAATCGCCAGTACGGCTTTCGCACTTTCTGTAAATAGTTCATCCATAGTTATTCCTCCTCATAGCTCAAGCGCTCTAAAAATGAACGCATTATTTGAGCTCTTAGAAAATCTTCGTGATTCCCCAGGCCATTCAATGTGCTTTTACTTAAAGCAGCTAGCATTAAATTGCCTTCCTTTTTCGTAATCACTTCTTCTTCATACAATGTTTGAATAAATGTTAGCGCATCTTTTTCTGTTAAGGTTGCGCCAATCAATTGATCCATTTGTTTTAGTAATTGATCGTTATCTGAAATTTGTACTTTGACAATGCGAATATAGCCGCCTCCACCACGTTTACTTTCAACTGCGTAGCCTCGTTGGATGGTAAAACGTGTATTAATTACATAGTTAATTTGTGAAGGAACGCAATTAAATAAATTAGCCATTTCCGCCCGACGGATTTCAATTTTATTACTTTCTTCTAAAATCTTTTTTAAATAAGCCTCGATTAAATCTGACGTATTTTGATTACTCATAGTCTTCCATCCTTCTTCTCTCTTGACTAATATTGACCATTATTATATCGAACTTTGCCTATTAAATAAAGAGGAACGCTTTGACTTTAATAAAAAAATGCAAAACAGGAGGAGCAACCTCAGTCAAACTGACTTAAGTTCCCCTCCTAAAATTGAAAATATGTTATTGAATCACAGAGGCTGAGACAAAAGTGTTTAGCTCCAAGAACCAAGTAGGTACTGTTCAACATCTATTTGCTTTGCAAATAGTGTTTCTCAGCAATAAGAAGGAATTTCCGAAAATTGTCATAAAACACAACGAAGTACGAGTTGATGTTGCATGATACCTACCTGGTGTTCTTTAATTTTTGGAGAATTTCGGCTTATTTCCGAAGGAGTTGCTTTTGTTCAGCTGATTATCTTAATGTCTCACAAAAACGATTCTTCGCCGTAGGCTTGATCCAAGGCTTGTTGAATATCTTCGATAATAGATGTTGGCTCTTCCAAACCAACGTACATGCGAATGTGCGCTGGCGACAAACCTCTTTTCTGAACAGCCGCCAAGTTATTGCCTTTGAATACAGGCAAGGCCAAACTTTCAAAACCACCCCAACTGACCCCAATTGTGACCAACGTCAATGCATTCACAAATGTTTTCAAACGTTCAAAATCGGTATCTTTTAAATCAATCGCAAACAATGAGCCATAACCTGTTAAATATTTTTCTGCTAACGCTTGTTGTTGTTGATTTCCTACAAAAGGATGATATAAGCGACTGATTCGCGGATCTTTTTGCAAAGCCGACAGTACCGTTTGGATGGCTTGAGACTGATGCGCCAACCGAACAGGCATGGTACGAATACCACGTAACGCTAACCAAGAATTGAAGGGACTATTGACTGCGCCTAATGCTTGATGACCATGTTCAAAAATTTGATCTACAAGCGCTGCTTTGCCAATGACAGCCCCTGCTACAATATCCGAATGACCACCAATATATTTGGAACAAGAATGAATCACCAGGTCCACATTATGGCATAAAGGATGCTGAAATAACGGTGACGCCCACGTGTTATCAATGACAGTGTATGCGCCGATTTTTTGTGCTAACGCAGTTATTTTTTCTAAATCTAGCAGTTCAAACTTTTGTGAGGACGGACTTTCAAAGTAAATGACTTTGGTGTTTTCCTGAACAAATTGAAAAAGTTCTTCTGTTTCTGTAACGTCTACTTTGGTCAAGGATACGCCAAATTTCTCTAAATATTGCACAAACGAAACAGATTCTCCATAAATTGTATTGACCATTAAAACATGATCGCCTTGTTGGAGCAACGTAAACAGCGTTGCCGAAATAGCGCCCATTCCTGAGGCAAAAACTTTACATTTTTCTCCACGTTCCAAACGAGCAATTTTTTTCTCTAAAATTTCTGTTGTGGGGTTGGTGCCACGTGTGTAAACATAATTATTTTTTTCATCTATACTCGCTGCCATAAATTCTTCGTAAGTTGGAAAATAAAAGGAAGAGGTTTGAACCAACTCGGGCACCATCGGATGATACATTTTTTCCATTCCTTTTTCCACTTCACAGCAAATATTTTCATCATTCTCAACATGCATTTCCTTCACTCCTCTTTCTCTACAATGTTTCTGGTACTTCATGGGCTTCTTCTTTTTGATATTGTCGATCTAAGGCTTTTACAAATGGATAATAAATAACGACACTAGCCGCAACAGCTAAAACTTGCGTCACTGCACCTTGCCATTTTCCCACTAAAAAACCCGAAAACAGAAAGGGCGTAGCCCATGGTGCTTGAATGTTTGTAAACATTGACATGAACCCAATTTTCATTGACAGAAAGGCAATCAAGACAGATACAATCGGCGCGACCGCAATCGGAATCAATAATAAAGGGTTAAAAATAACTGGGAGTCCAAAAATCAAGGGTTCATTAATATTGAAAAATGCTGGAACAAACGAAATTTTCGACATGGCTTTCATTCTAGACGAATGTCCGACGATGGCCATTGCAATAGCCAAGCCAATCGTACAACCAGCGCCTCCAATTGTAGCAAATTGATCGAGCATTTGGACCGTGCCAAAGTTTCCATTTTGAGCAGTTAATTGTCCTAATTCCGCTAAGCTTTGGTTTTTGTCTGCATTCGCATATAAAATAGGATATAGCATGGAATTGATGACAGTTGGATGAATCCCAAACCACCAGAACAATCCATTTAAGCCAGCCACAATAATAATTGCAAAAGGGGTTCCGATTAAACCTTGCAGTGGCGCTTGAATCACCGCATAAATTAATTGCGGGAAGGAATCCGCAAACGAAAGCCCAATCCCATTAATCAATAAAGCCACCGCTACCACAAAAATCCCAGGAATCAATGCACTAAAAGCTTGGCTCACCATAGAAGGCACGCTGTCAGGCATTTTGATGACTAATTTTTTCTTAATACAGAAACGAGTCAACTCAACCGAAAGAATTGACATAATAATGGCCGTAATCACCCCTTGCGTTCCTAACCAATCAAACGATAAAACTTTCGTCACAACTTCGCCTGATTCAGTGGTCACCGTTTTCGGTAAAACGACTACGTAAGCAACAATTCCTAAAATTAATGAAGTTAAACGGTCCATTTCGTAACTTTCCGCCAATTTATAGGACATCGTCCCAGCAAAAATAATTCCCATCATATTGAAAGTTGCTCGATAAGCTGGTGAAATCATATCCGCCCAACCTGCACCGAAAATTCTAGCCATAAAATCGCCATACCCTGCTACTGGAAAATCTGTAATCAACATAAAAATCGACCCAATAATTGTTAACGGCATAATTGCAAAAAAACCATTTCTTAAGGCTTGAAAATAACGTAAACTTGTAATCCTTGAAACTTTAGGCACTACGGTTTGCTCCACCCAGTTTGTTAACTTATCCATTTCACTTCTCTCCTTAATCCTTTGTGATATCCTCATCATAAAGAAACCGATTTCTGATGTAAATACGACTAACTGATTCTGTAACTATGTTTCATAATTCATACGCTTAAGGTATACTGAAAGCGAAACAAAGTACCACAGAGAGGTGAACCCATTGAATCTAATCGAATGTTTAGAACAAAAAGAACGCTATACATATAACGAAGGGCTAATTATTGATTTTATTTTATCTCATACTGAACGAGTCCTGCATATGTCGATTTATGAACTAGCAGAAGCCACCAACTCTTCAACTTCCACGATTGTTCGTTTGTGTAAAAAAACAGAAACTAGCGGTTTCAAAGAATTTAAAATCCGCTTGTCCCGCGACTTAGAAATTCACTACCAAGCAATCCGGAATGTTGATGCGAATATGCCTTTTTTAGCGCAAGATTCTGATTTACTAATTGCCAAGAAAATTGCGCAGTTAACGACCGAAACTGTTCAATCCACTCAACAGTTATTAACCGAGGCCATGTTAAATAAAAGCATTGATTTACTTTTAACCGCTGAAAATATTTTAGCTGTGGGTGTCAGTAACTCCTACATTCGCTTAACGGATTTTCAAACAAAGTTATTACGCATTCAGCTATTTATCCATTTAATCCCTTATCAAGCTGAACAATTTTATTTAGCCATCAATGCCACCAAAAATGACGTAGCCATCCTCGTCTCTTACAGTGGTAACACTGCAGAAATCGTTAATGAAGCACGGATTTTTGCAGAAGGAGGCACCCCGATTATTGCCATTACTTCAGACTTGAACAGCCAATTAGCTAAATACGCTACAGTGATTTTGCCCATTCCTAACGTTGAACATGCAGATTTCAAAGTCTCGACTTTTTCCTCTCAACTAGCCATCGAATATATTCTCAATGTCCTTTATTCCTGTATTTTTAGTCGCAATTTCGATAAGAATTACACATCACAAAAAAATACACCTACTTCGATACTTAAATTTTAAACAAAACAAAAAAACAGTACTGATGATCAGTACTGTTTTTCACAATCGGGAAGACAGGATTCGAACCTGCGACCCCTTGGTCCCAAACCAAGTGCTCTACCAAGCTGAGCTACTTCCCGGGCTATGAAGTTAAAGTAATAAAAAAAGACTATCGAATTAAAAAGAAACTCACGTACACCTTTTTAAAACTTAGTCAATCACTCAACTATGCACCCAAAGGGAGTCGAACCCCTAACCTTTTGATTCGTAGTCAAACACTCTATCCAGTTGAGCTATGGGTGCTAAATATAAAACAATGCCGAGGACCGGAATCGAACCGGTACGGTGATCACTCACCGCAGGATTTTAAGTCCTGTGCGTCTGCCAGTTCCGCCACCCCGGCGTAATGAATTGGCTAAGCGGAAAACGGGGTTCGAACCCGCGACCCCCACCTTGGCAAGGTGGTGCTCTACCACTGAGCTATTTCCGCAAAATGGTGCCGGCTAAAGGACTTGAACCCTCGACCCTCTGATTACAAATCAGATGCTCTACCAACTGAGCTAAGCCGGCTAAATATGCGGGTGAAGGGACTTGAACCCCCACGCCTTGCGGCGCTAGATCCTAAATCTAGTGCGTCTGCCAATTCCGCCACACCCGCAAATGAAATATGAATATGAGCCGTACAGGGCTCGAACCTGTGACCCTCTGATTAAAAGTCAGATGCTCTACCAACTGAGCTAACGGCTCAAAAAATGGAGGTTAACGGGATCGAACCGCTGACCCCCTGCTTGTAAGGCAGGTGCTCTCCCAGCTGAGCTAAACCTCCAAAAACAACAATTCGCGTGGCGACGTCCTACTCTCACAAAGGGAAACCCTTCACTACAATCGGCGCTAAGAAGCTTAACTTCTGTGTTCGGCATGGGAACAGGTGTATCCTTCTCGCTATCGCCACCACACTGGGTGTTGTTTCTTATTGAGTTGAATCTTCATTCACTCAAAACTGGATTGAAGTTTGAATCAAAATAACCAAGTTGCTTTTACTTATCCATTCTTTGGTTAAGTCCTCGACCGATTAGTATTGGTCCGCTCCAACTATCACTAGCCTTCCACTTCCAACCTATCTACCTGATCATCTCTCAGGGGTCTTACTTTCTTAAAGAAATGGGAAATCTCATCTTGAGGTGGGCTTCACACTTAGATGCTTTCAGCGTTTATCCCTTCCCTACATAGCTACCCAG